>LQAG01000171.1_pt1 | contig 26346 bp, 41 predicted proteins | sample 1535801 | NCBI WGS metagenome assembly LQAG01 (sample SAMN04331584, study PRJNA305678) | bioreactor metagenome | isolation source: bioreactor_3 inoculated with Wadden Sea sediment 1st replicate of a... | place: Germany:Bremen | reverse complement strand
TAAAATTATACTTGACTAATACTATAAAAGGAGTATAATTAATCCGAAATAATTAATTAGCAATTTTGAGAGAGGTGATTCTATCGAGAAACGCATAAAAACATAATAAAAGATATGAAGCATTGCCACTATAAAGCTATTATTTTAGCACTTGAATAATTTTAACAACTCAGTAGGTTGTTGTGTTTAAGTTCACCATATAGGGGTGATGCTTTTTTGATACAAAAAAATACATAACAACGTCAGATCCACGATTACATTTCATTATGTCTAACCGAAAGGGTGAAGTGAATTGAAGAGAAGGATTTTTAGGAAGAAAAAAAAATACGTTACAATTACAGTTCAAGAAAAAGAACGCTTATATGATGAAAAGGATTATATGGATGTTAAGCGAAAGATAATGTGTGCTAGAGCAGGCAATAACAATGGTGAAACTTTATGAATGTAGATTTTTTTGATTCAGTTGTTTTGAGACCTTTTTTCATAGCAACTCAGTCTGACTTAGAATTCTTGATGGAATTAGAAGAGACATGCTTTGAGGGATATAGAAAATCAAGCAGAGACATGATTAAGCGAAGCATTTTGAGTAAACATCAAATTGTTCTAATCATTGAAGACGAAACAAATAATCCATGCGGAAGTGTAACGATGAGGTTGTACAAAAGCAACTTAGAATTATTTCAGTAGCTGTTCTACCTAGTCATAGAGGGAAAGACTATGGAAGTCAGATGCTAAAAAAAGCTCTTGATTATGGTCTGCTATCAGGTACAGAAACAGTGGCACTTGAAGTGGATGCCAACAACAAACAATTGATAAGGTGGTATGAGTCTTTTGGATTTGAACAGGTCAAAGTGTTGGAAAACTATTACAATCCGAAGAAACACGCTATCAAGATGGAGTTGTATCTTCAAGATTCTTCCCAATACGTGGTTATAACCGATTTTGAGACCGATTTTTTGAATGCATAGGAAATATTCATCATATAAGAGCAACAGAATATATTGAGGATGATATATATCAAAAAGCGAAAGACATAAGAGTTTTCAATTTCTGTGCAAATTATCAGTATCAGTCTGTTGGATATTATGTATCATTATTAGCCCTTGCAAGAAATCAAGTGGCTTTCCCAAGTGCAGGATTGATAAGAGATGTAGATAATCGAAAAGTCATCAAAAGCATTGGTGATGAAATAGCAGAATTGATTCAAATAAGCTTAATTGATTTTGAAGATAAAGAGGTCATTGTCGATAGCTATTTTGGCATTTCAACTATAGAACAATTGCAGAAATTGGTCAATGGTTTGAACAATCTTTATCATGCGCCTATCATGCGTTATTACTTTTCTAAGGAAGATGAATGGTATTTAAGTAGAATTAAAGTTCTGACACTAATTGATGTTTCGGAATGTGATAATGAAATGATTAAGACAAATGCAAAACTATATTTCTCTGACAAAAAGTTCGTTAGAAGTTCACTAAAGCATTACGAATATGATTTAGCAATACTAATTGATAGGGAAGAAAAACTTCCTCCATCAGATAATGCAGCTTTAAAACGGTTTGAGAAGGCAGCTGAGTTCATGGGATTCTATGTAGAATATATTACGAAAAAAGATTTCGCAAGAATTCCGGAGTTTGATGCCCTATTTATAAGAACTACAACAAATGTAAATGATTATACCTATGATTTTGCGAGGTACGCCTATGCGGAAGGATTGGTGGTCATCGATGATCCATGGTCAATACTCAGGTGTGCAAATAAAATATATCTTTACGAGGCTTTAAGAAATGCGAAGGTTGAGATGCCTAAGACATGGGTAATCAACATAAAGAGTGATTACAAGAGTAAGGTAATAGAATTAACATATCCAATCATACTTAAATTACCGGACAGTGCTTTTTCAGCAGGTGTGTTCAAAGTAAGTAATGCACCGAATGCATGGTGAAACTGAAAACTATGTTTGAACAATCTGAATTGATTATTGCACAAGAGTTTATGCCAACTGAATATGATTGGAGAGTTGGGGTGCTTGATGGAGATGTACTCTACGTCTGCAAGTATTATATGGCTAAAGACCATTGGCAGATAGTCAATTGGGAAAACAAAGAGGGAAGTTATTGTGAAGGTGATTATGAAGCGGTAGACATACTTGATGTTCCCAGAAATATTCTTGCATCAGCACTTAAAGCAGCAGCGACGATTGGTGATGGATTTTACGGTGTTGATATAAAAGTTAAAAATAATGATGTGTATGTGATTGAGGTAAATGATAATCCAAGCGTTGAACATATGGTCGAAGATGCTGATGTTGGTAACAGTCTTTATCTCAAAATAATGACGTCTTTCTATACTAGACTGGAAAACAATATGAAAAATTTTGAGAACAATAAAACTAAAATTGATCATTTGGAGTTTAAGGAGTAATACGGTGGAAAACGAAAAGAAAAATGGATTTTGATGAAAAGATGATAATGAAAGAAAAGAGAAGAACATCAAGAACAAAAGGCAAAACGCACTTATGAAAAAACTAAAATTCGAAATAGTAAACCGAAACATCGGAATGTAAAGAATATTATTTACAATCCAAATTTTGATTATGATAATTACGATGAGTACGAAGAATACGAAGAATACTAAGAAGTTGGCAGAACAGCTTATAGGAACAAACCGTAATTAAAACTATTTTTAGCAGTTAATGGTGATCGTATGATACTAAAAGAACTGAAAAAATTATATTAGTATGATGTTAACAAGAAAGTCTTCGTTCTTGACGTGCAATTGGATGATTATCGTGATGCTATGGGAAATGTTTTCGGCATGATTCTTCGACTTGAAAAAAGCCAGGAACAAATTTAAGCATTTTGAAAGATTGAATGATGCAATAATTATATATACTTATGGAAATGGAGGTTGAAAGTGGATCGTTGATTTAATTATAAGCATATCTGGGTATGGATTACATTAGGACGAATGTGGTTAAGGAATATGTTTGTCGAATTCATATGGAAGGAGTATAATATAAATTGTACTATAGTGTCTCAGTTTTCTGATTATCAGTTAATATGAGGAATGCTTGGTTATAGTAATTTTACAATTACTTGATAGTTTGGGAGGCGATATCATGTTAATGATAATTGATAACCAAAAGCAGTTTTATCAAAACATTCAAAAGAAAATTTCTTATCTGAACAGAATTTTGAATATATATTTTTTGATCATAATCAACCTATTGTATTGTCTTCAAAAGCTAATATTCAAGGGATTATTCTTTCCGGTGGGAGGGGGAGCCTTATGAGCCACTTAATCTCACTGCAAATTTTGTCTCATTAATGAATTTTGATGTTCCAATACTTGGTTTATGTCTTGGGCATGAGATAATTACTGTAGCTTATCGAGGAAGAATTAAAAAGCTTCCTGCCCCAATGAATACAAAAGAAAAAATCAGAATTCTTGATATCAATGACCCGATTTTTAGCGGATTGAACACAACTGAAATCTTCATTAAGAAAAGACATACCAACTATGTTTCTGACCTACCCGAAGTGTTTATGAATTTGGCAGAATCAGATTGTTGTCCATATGAAATCATTAGACATAAGGATAAATCAATATACGGTTTTCAAGGACATCCTGAGGTGTCTGGTCCTGATGGACTAATAATCATGAAGAATTTTTTGGATATATGCAATATTGGAGGTACAAAATGATCTGTAACTTTTATGATGCAAATGCTCAGGATGCTTCGATTGTTGGAAGAAAAGCTAAAGTTTTGGCAGAACTTTATAAAGCAGGATTTCCAATACCTGACGGATTCATATTGTCATTCCAATTTTTTCGTGGTTGGATTCACAAGATTGTTGAGCAGGATATTTGGAACAGTAATCTTGAAAATCCAACAGATGAGAATTATCTTTTATTAAAGAGAGAAGCATCAAAATTGCATTTGAATGACTCACAGAAGGTGTATCTTGACCAGTTTTTGGAACGGTTTCATGATAGTGAAGTTTTCATGATTCATTCTTCATATAAGGAGATTGGTTTAGAGAGTACTGATTTTAATAGTGATATCTCTTTGTATGGAGTGCAGTATGGTAACTTGGAGAACGCCATTTTGGAAATGTTTATATCATCATTTGAATTATTGAATACAAAGCGGGAGTTACTTTCTCATCTGAAGGATTCATTTCCAGGCATTTCGGTCATTATTCAAAGGCAGGTCATCGGAGAATCAAGTGGTTATGGTTTCATTGTGAATTCACAAAAAATGCTACAGATGATGTCATGTTGAAATCAGTGTTTGGGATGATAGAGGGAATATGGTCTAAGCAAGTTGATTCAGATACATTTGTTGTTAGAGGTAACAAAGTGTTCAAGGAAAAAATTGTTAAAAAGCGAATCAAATTGTATGTCAAACAAAGAGGAAAGATAGAGAAGAGAATTGTATCTGAGCCATTTAAAGAGTCGATTTCACATGCTCAAGCCGTAGAAATTGCCAACATGGTTAGAAGTGTGAATACATTCTATAATCGTCCTTTAAATGTGAAATGGACCATCGCTAATAATAAAATATTCTTATTGCAGGTAAATCCCCAGTAATCTGCTATTTTAATGCAACTGCCATACCTGTAAATTTGATTTTTCAGAAGTGGATGTTTCAGCGACACTTGTGATATTGATATCAGTTAGCCTTGGAGCTATTATTGTGTATTCTCTTGATACGGTGTCAAAAATAAAAACAAGAAAGTAATACAAAAGAACTGGTAAAGAAATATGATCCAATAGAAACAATTCATCTGCATCCTTTGGTGTTATAAAATATAGTAAAGTAGAGTAGTATTTTAGAATAAAATAGTAGGTTGTTTAAGGCATTTTTTTGTACAAAAAATAACACTTGACTATTCTGGTAAAGAGCGTATAATGAAGCTGGAATTATAAATAAATGCATTACATAAAGGAGTTGATTCTTTCGAAAAATGCATACAAAATAATAAGTAAAGTGAAGCATTACCACTATGTAGCATGAAATTTGTACTTGAATATATTTATAATACTATGTATTATTAATATTTGAGTTCGCCAAATAGGGGTAATGCTTTTTGATTCATAAATTTGGTACAGTTAACAGATTTTATAGATAGGAGCAATATGATGGTACTATTATATCTTGCAATACTCATTACCAAAATCATTGAAGTAAGTATCGGTGTAACCAGAATTGTATTGATTACACGAGGTGAAAGAGCACTCGGTGCTTTCCTTGGGTTTATAGAAGTTATTATATGGATTGTGCTCGTGTCGACTGTTCTTGTCAATGTAACTGAAGATCCGATAAAAGTGGTTGTTTATGCTGCTGGATTTGCACTTGGTAATTATGTTGGATCTTTACTCGAGCAGAAACTGGGAATTGGAAATGTACGTGTTGAAGTGATTGTTAAGGAAGATCATGGAAAACAATTAGCGGATAGAATAAGAGAGAAAGGTTACGCAGTTACAGTATTAACCGGTAAGGGAATGAGTTTTGACAGAAATGTATTGCTGATGAATATTCGTCGGAAAGATTACTCGAGTGTTGTAGGTATGATTAAAAAGCTTCAGGAAAATGTTGTTATTACAGTCAATGATATTAAACCGGTTTATGGTGGTTATGGGACTCTGAAGAGGTAAGAGGTGGTAATATGATCCTAGGTTATGTTCAAAGAATAATTGCGGATACGATTGGTATTGAAAGACCTAAAGATATTGGATTTGATTTTTCGTTTACTAGTAATTCTAAATTGAATGAAGAAGAATTTCTTAATATTCTTGAACAACTTGAAGAAGAGATGGATATGAATTTAGTTGATTATGCATGGAAATTTAACAAATGTTAAACAATTGGTGGATTTTATCAAAGAAGCTCGCTAACAATATCTGATTGTGGAATATCAGTTGAAAGGTTTAGTCGCTTGAGAAAGGTTATTAATGATGGATTTTTTTTATGATGTAGTAGAGTTTTTACAGAGTAATCCAATTGGTCAGAAATTATTCTGGTCTCTTATAGTCATCATCATAATTGTGGTGATAACAAGGATGTTAAATGGTTTTTTTATAGAAGCATTAGTGACAATAAACGATACTATTCCATTAAACAAAGGATTAATTATACTGCAGGCGTTGTGTTAATTATTTGCGTCGTTTTTTATTTGGTTTGATTCTGTATCAAGCCTGACGACCTATATTGGCCTTTTATCAGCAGGTATTGCTATTGCTCTCAAGGAGATTATTATAAACATTGCCGGCTGGATATTTATTGAATCAAGAAAACCATTCGAAGTAGGTCATAGGATTATGATAGGAACACAAAAAGGTGATGTTATTGACAAAAGACTTTTTCAGTTTACTTTAATGGAAGTAAGTTCATATGAGGAAGGAGAGCAAAGTACAGGAAGAATCGTGGATATACCTAATGGATTTGTCTTTATCCATCCGACAATCAATTATACAAAAGGGTTTGAATATATTTGGAATGAAATTAGAATTTTGTTGACCTTCGAGAGTGACTGGAAGAAAGCAAAAAAACTATTGTTTAATATTGCAAATAAAGACACTGAAATCACAACTGAAAGAGTAAGCAAACAAATAAAGGATGCTTCCAAGAAATATATGATTCATTACAATATACTTACTCCAATTGTTTACACAGATGTTAAGGATAGTGGTATTCAGTTAACGGTAAGATATCTTTGTGAGCCCAAACAACGTAGAACAACTTCGAATAAAGTGTGGGAAGATGCACTTGTTATGATTGAAGAGAATGAAGATATTAACTTGGCATATCCAACTAAAAGGGTAATTAATGGTTGAGTAGTTGAGTCAGATTGTAAAGCAGAAGATTCATGTAAAGCAATTGGTCAGTAGATCACAGAACAGGAGGATGTTTTTATTGAAAAAACTCTTTATAATCCTTTGGGTTATAATTACAATTATGAGTATTACTGGATGTAATGACAAAAAAACAGAAAATACTGATAAAACAAATAAGTTCAAGAAATGATTTGGTTGAAACAAAATGCAAAAACAGCGACAAATGCAGCAAGCAAGGAAGCTGGGTTCAGTTGGGAAATGGCAAACGGAACCGCGATTAAAGTTATGCTTAATGAACACCCTTATGCAGATGCGATAATACAAATGATTCCTGAATTCGAAGAAAAAATGGACGAAGCTCTGGCGGATATTGAAGTAGATTAACTCATTTTCATTTTGGGAGCGGATTTTGTTCTTGATTGATTGCTTTTAAGAAAGATATTATTCTTTTAAACTTGGATAAAAGATTGGAGTGTCAGATATGAACGGAAAAGAAATCTCAGACAACAGATTAATAGATGTTTCCGTAAAGAGTGTTAGTAAGATTGTTAATATGATTCCAGGAACACCAATATATAAAGGAACAAGAAGAGAAAATTTTCCCTTGAGAAATATGTTTTCGATAATGAATCATTCACTCAAGAAAATTATGATACTTGCAATGAAAAGTTTATTAATAGTGTTAATAGCATTGAAAAAAATAAGGTTCAATGGATTAATGTTACTGGCATCAACCATATTGAAGAAATTCAAAATATTGGACGGGTTTTTGGCATAGATAGCATGATACTCGAGCAGATACTAAATGTATCGAAGTATAGTTCATTTGGGAATACGGATGAATACATATTCAATGATATTCAAATGATTTATTTGAAAAATGACGTGTTTACCAGTGAAAATGTGAGTATTTATTATCACAACAACATTATTCTTACCTTTCAAGAACGGCAAGGAGATGTTTTTGAGTCAATTAGAGATAGGATTGTTAACGACAATGGGCATTTAAGACGTAAAAGCAGTGAATATACTTATTTTTGCCTATTAGATGCCGTCATTGACCACTATATTTATGTATTGGAGAATATAAAAACTAAGATTGAGAAAATGGAAATTGAGATCATTGATGCGAAGAACATGGAATATCAAGAATTGCATCCTTTGCGGAAACAGATTATGACCATTAGTTTGAACGCAAGAATGATTGGTAAGATTATTGAGGATGTTTTATCAAACAATCAAGAGAGGTTTATTAAACAAAAAAAAATACTTTGAATCTTTGTCAAAGCATATTGACTTGATATTGAATGAAATAACCATCCAGAAAGTAATAGTTGATGGGCTCTATGAGAATTATATGATTTCCAAAGCATATGAAATGAACCAAGTGATTACAATATTGACAATATTTTCTGCTATCTTCATTCCGTTATCATTTTTAGCTGGTGTATTTGGTATGAATTTTGAAACAGTCCCAGGTTTAAATAATCCTGACTCTTTTAGCAATTTTCTTTTACTGTGTGGGTGTACCGCAATTGGAATGTTAACTTTCTTTAAAGTTAAAAAAATGGTTTTGAACTGATAACTTATCGGAGATTATTGACAAGTCATTTTCCTCATAGAGAATGCCCCACACGAAGTGCTTCGGATACTATCCATCTCCAGTACACTTCAACAGCATACTCAATCGGTAGGATATTGTGCCAACCATATCCCAGAATCAACACATGATGCATATATGGAGTTGATTGATGCTGACCTGTATGAATCCATTCTAATCAATCCAATTGAGATACATCGACATGAAAATGTAAGTGTCGTATTTAATAATGTCAAATCTCCTATGGATGAAAATTGCGTTGAGATATTGTATTAACAAATACTTGGGAAGTATAAGATTATACACTAATAAATTTAAGTGAAATTCGAATACATCTGATGGGTGTATACTGTTTAATGAGGTGAATATCATGCGTGAAGAATTAATATTAATGTACCGAGAAAATTCTTAATAATAAAGAGAAAATACAGAAATACTAATGTTGTTTGTTTAAATGAAGATGTTGCTAATTTCCAAAAGGCTGTTTGTGATATGTGTAAATGGGAATCAATTTAGTACAGATGAAGTTGAGTATTTCTTTGAAGAGATTGTTAATCAGGCGGCGCCATTTGGTACTGAGTTAAGAAAGAAAATTGATCCTCAGATTAGTTATCATAATTTAATTGAAATATATAACCAAGAAATAAAGAGCGTTTACTAATTACTTTGTTACTATGAAGAATTATATTGACATCAATGAAATACATTAACTTGAATTTCTGTGATCGGTTAATCATGATCAAAGAAAAAGCGAGGAAAGAATGTGTATTTGCATCAAAATACATGTAGGAGGAAAAAATGAAGATAGCCATCGTTTACAATCGTGAAAGCAATGCTGTAATCAATCTTTTTGGTAAGCTTAATAAGGAAAAATACGGTTTAGCTACAGTCAATGCAATCAGAGACGCTTTGAAGGCTAATGGACATCAAGTGAAAACTTTCGAGGGCGACAAGAACATCATTAGGAATCTGGAAGAATTTATGCCTGCTGTTATCGCAGGCGAACGTCCTGGTCTCGTATTCAACTTGAGTTACGGAATACAGGGACGGTCACGCTATACACATATTCCTGGGATACTTGAAATGCTGGGCGTCCCCTATATAGGTTCTGAACCTTCGACCCATGCAGTAGCCCTTGATAAAGTGGTGACAAAAATGATTTTGCTTCAACATAATCTTCCTACTCCCAGGTTTTCAGTATTGGATCAACCGGATGATATCATCATGGAGGAACTAAGATACCCCTTGATCATAAAGCCGAGAGATGAAACTTCTTCCTTCGGCCTGAAAATCATACATAATGAAGAGGAACTAAAAGAAGGTGTTGCAGAACTTTTCAACATGTTCCATGGTTCCATTTTAGTTGAAGAGTACATTGATGGTCGAGAGGTCAATGTAGGCCTTCTTGGTAACGACCCTGTCGAAGCTCTACCACCTGTAGAACTTGTTTTGAAAATGGTGATAAAATTTATACTAGCGAAGATAAAAAACAGGGAGAAGCAGGACGGGTGAGCAAAGTATGCCCTGCACCGTTATCGCTCAGTGAAACAGAGCAGATACAACAGTTGGCAATAAAAACCTTTAAGGTATTGGGTTGTTTTGACAGTGCACGGGTTGATTTTAGAATTGACAGAGAAGGAAACCCATATATACTTGAAATCAATTCAATGGCAAGCCTTGGTCTTAATGCATCATATGTATTTGCAGCGGATAAAATTGGCCTGGATTATCAATCGCTTGTCCAAAAACTGGTTGACGTTACCTCCGAACGTTATTTTGGAAAAATGACAGAGCTAAATGAGTTGGATAAAAAAAATCCAACCATGCATAAGAAAATATTTGATCATTTGACAGCAAATCGGGATAGGATTGAAGATGAACTGAAATACTGGACCAACTTTTCAAGAGGAGTGGACCACCCTATCGGCACAAGTGCCTTTCAAAAGAGCTTTCAGGAAAAAATGCTTAGACTGGGTATGCGTAGGTGCGATTCCGATGTCAAGTCTAACAGTGCATTTGTCTGGGAGACAAAGAAGGGACTTGCAGATGGCATACTTCTTGTGGTTCCTCTTGATGTTCAGGAATATACCAATCAAGCGCACAGAACCTTTAGGCGCGAACCCGAGTGGCTGTTTGGAAACGGCATTGCGACAAGAAGCGCAGCAATTACATGCATGTTCAAGTGTCTTGAAACCCTTCAAGCAATGAAACAACTCCAAAATAAAAACATAGGAATCTTCGCATATACGGATGAAGGAAAAGGAATGCGATACAGTGGTATGGACTTGAAAAACATATCAAGATTGTCGAGAAAGGTTTTTGTCTTGCAGCCTGGTAATGAAGGCGGAAAAGTCATGGTTCAACGACGTGGATTAAGGAAATTCAGCATTATTGTGGAAAGAAATCCTATACGAGTCGGCAGCAAGAAAGCCAAATACGATGCATACGAGTGGTTTGTTGAACGTATGAATACTGTTGAGGAACATGCAAATGAATATGACCGTCTCGATGTATCGGTACACAATATCAGTTTTTCAAGTTATAGCATGATGAGGCCTCATCAAATAGAGTCGATTGTGTATATGAGTTATTTGAACAAAAACAACGCAGATCAGATTGAAAAGAGGCTTAAGAGTCTGTTTGCTTCGAGCTCGCGGGTATTCAAGACGGCAATAAGCAATGTTGAAGTTCGTCCTCCAATGCTGAAATGTCAATTTCAAAAGGAGACACTGGCAGAACTTGAAAAGATCTGCCAAAGTTACGGAATCCCTTTCTCAACAGATTCAAGCCTTCTTCCCTCTGCCGCAGGAGACGTTGCAGAAGACGTGCCGGTAATTTGTGGAATGTCGCCTTCTGGAAAGAACCTATATACTCCTGATGAATGTATAAACAGAGCAGAGCTCCTGCAGAAGATACTGTTGTTGTCGCTGTATATATCTGACCAATAATGTATCTGATGTATGAAAGAAAATCTGGTTTTGAGTCTGTATTTTTATCAACCGTAATGACTCTAGGCTTTTGGTTATGAGATGAACCTAAGGCTTTTACGAAGAAACATCGTGCTGCTTTTGCATTTCTTTTGGTACTCAACATAAAGTCAATCGTATCGCCATTTGAATCCACAGCTCGATACAAATACGTCCATTTCCCATTGACCTTAACATATGTCTCATCAACTCGCCATGAGTCGTTTGTCGGTTTTAAGTATTTTTCTTATTTTAAGCTCTATTTCAGGTGCATATTGATGGACCCATCGCATAATTGTTGTATGAGAAATATTCACTCCTCTTTCCTGCATCATCTTAACCAAATTACGATAGCTAAATGGATATTTGAGATACCAACGCACACATAATAATATAATACTCGCCTGATAATGTTCCATTTGAAAGATTTTGATGTCATTGCTTTTCCTCCGCCTGCTCTGATTAAATCATTTTAACATAAGCATCTGTTTTTGCACTAGAACCTTAAAAAGTTTCTTGACTGTGAACTTCTCATTCTTTTCCTACTCGAATACTTAAGGGCAATCCAGAAAGCTATCTGGATTGCCATTTTTAATCACTACTTTAAAAATTCCAACCCTTCATCATATGATTTGTTACTTTTGGTAAAGGCTTCAAAGATTTCATCTGTCTGTATTGCCTTCTTTTTGGCTAATAGGGTTTCTAGTTCACTCGCCATTTTATCATATCTGGCTTTTGCTTTCTCAAGATTCACTTCTGCCTTAACAATCTTTTCATCAATCGTAATCGTTTTCCTCGTTCTCGCCATCTGTTGATTCTCCTTTCGTGCTGACGTTGACCAGTTGTTCGCTGATTCGATTCACTCTGTCTTTTAAATAAATATCACTTATCCCAAATGCCCTCAGTATTACTTTTTGTGTTGCTGTTACTGCGTGGTCCAGACGATTGACGTTGTCCAGATTCCGTATCATTTCTATTTTTTCCAATTCTTTTAATGCTGCCGGAACGGTCATATAGTTCGGATTTTTTTCCAGTCTTGCCTTTTCATCTTTTAACAGTGTATAAATTTTACTTCTCACAATTAGAGCCACAAATTCAATCAGTATCTTCGCTGAGGCCGATTCATCTGAATGTACGCGGATACTTGTATTGCCAAGATATGTCTTATCCCCTCGGAATAGTTTCTCGGATTCATCCCGGCTCTTATATAGGTTTAACGCTTCCCCGGCACTCATCTTTTTGTATGCATCACTGATCTCCACGACCTTACCCTTCTGTTTTTCAAGGTAATTCGCCATTCTTTCTATCTTCGCTTCAATCACCTGACGTTCTGAACTTTCCTTCTGAATCTTGTGAAAGATATGGAAGTATCTGTCATTTTTATCCGTAACATACAGCTTCCGTTTTATCGTTTTTCCATATGCTTGATACCCTTTTATAAAGCAGGCACGTTTGCTCTCAAACTCCCTTTACTTTCAAGAACCAGCTGATTCACCAAAGACGCCATCCCTTTCACCATGATGACAAAATCGTAGCCGCATTGATCCATATACCTAATATTTTCTTTGCTAAAATATCCTCGGTCCAATATAAATCCTACTTTTCGATAACCATATCCCTTTGCTTTCTCCAGCATATACTGTAGTTGAGATATGTCCACAATACTTCCAGGATACTCTTCATAAAAAAGAGGTACTTTATTGCTGGTGTCATAGGCAATCGAATAGTTGAAAAGCGGAAGACCTTTATCCGCCTTGGCATGCCCGTACTCAATCATCTCGATATCTCCGGCCTGACAGTTTTTATTTGTTGAATCATAAGAAATGTATATCTTTTCCCTGTGATCTCTTGCTTCATTCCAGTTGTTCAGAAAGCCGACTATCTGGTCGTCCTTAATCGAATTTAGAAACCTTGACACCTTGGAATCACTGTAAATCCACATCTCTTCCGTAAGCAAAGGATGATTATACGCATAATCCGGATAGTACTGTCCTGCATTGTTTTCACAGATAATGGAATAGGTTGCCAAATCCAAAAACAAGCCAACTTCATTTCTTTCGAAATACTGTTCAAGTATGTCTGACAGGCCATACCCATCCATAATCTTTCTTATTGCGATAAAAGAACCTATTCGAAGACAACTGCTTCTTGTCACCATATGTTTCAGATCCGGAAGTGCTACTTCCGGAAAGAACTTCACGAAGTTTTGATTGGGTTGCATCATGGTTGGATCTGCATTTGACATCTTTCCTATGGTTGTTCTTCTGGGCTTTTTCACGATTACTTTATTTATTTTTTTGTCGAGTCGGAAAATTTATGAGAAGTTCACATCTATTATATGATTTGGACATAATCATATGTGCATAAATAGGACATTATCAAATATGAATCAGAGAACTTTTCTATCAAATACGTTATATTGACGAAGTTAGGTAATAGTGCTATAATTTGAGTGCAATAAAGTGTAATACCTTGTAATACAAAGCCGCTGTGGAGGTGAAAAATATGAGTACTGTATCATTAAGACTGAATGATAAGGATGATGCTTTAATTAGAAAATTTGCTGAACTGCATAATATGGATTTATCTTCATTTATTAGACAAGCTGTTCTTGAAAAAATTGAGGATGAGTATGATCTAACTTTATTTGATAAAATATGGGAAGAAATAAAAGATGAACCTACGTATACTTTGGAAGAAGTAGAGAAAGAATTAGGTCTATGAAATATCAAGTAGAATTCTCTAAGTTAGCATTGAAACAGCTGAAAAAAATGGATAAATATACATCCTCAATGATAATTTCCTATATTAAGAAGAAACTTGTTAATACAGAAAATCCAAGGCAGTATGGTAAAGCATTACAAGGAATGCATAATGATAAATGGAGATATCGTGTTGGTAACTATAGACTATTAGCTAAGATTCAAGATGAGAAAGTATTGATTACTTTAGTTGAGATTGGACATAGGAAGGATGTATATAAGAAATAACCTTTCAACGACTTAGTACACATGTAGAATGCTGCTCACTGCTAAAACTGAAGAGATAGGTGTGATGGTTGATGTATGTGAGTATTTTTTGATAGATGGGTATTAACTACTATAGCAATAGATGGAGACTCAATTATGAATTTATCAGATGTATCACATACTGCTATTAACACATTGATTTGTCGTGCCACACAAGATGAGAATGATAAAACTGGTTTTAAGGATTCAGTGTCGGTACTAAGTCTAAATAATCTAATTGATTCAGATTCAGAGATAGATAAGAAAACCCTCTTGAAATGGAAGAAAATGATAGCGGGAGCAGGATCAGGCGATGCTAAAAGGCTTGTTTGGAGAGTTCGTACAATTGATGGTATTGTGAATGACTATATTTCAAAAAAATCCATCGTGTACGGTCATCAGTATTGCATGCGGATTTGACACAAGGTATTGGCGAATTGACAACAAGAATTGCAGGTACATTGAACTTGATCTCCCTGAAGTTATTTCAAAGAAGAAGGAATTAATAAAAGAAACAGCTAGACTATGAAATGATAAGTAGCTCAGTCTTAGATACTTCATGGATCGACAAAGTGACGGAATCAGGAAATAGTAATTTCCTGATCATTGCAGAAGGTCTTTTCATGTATTTACCAGAAGATGATGCTAAGGGATTGTTGCAGGAGATTTCAAGGAAGTTTAATCATTCACAATTTGTTCTGGATATGATTAAGAGAAAATATACCAAGGGTTTTTTACAGAAATTAGTCGCTTGGCAGTTTAAATTATTTATGGGAATAGATGCTCCTTGGGTATTTGGGATTCAAAACCTGAAGATTTGGTATCTTATGGGGAAGGTTATAAAGTAATTGACGTTAATGGAAAAACTCTTTATATAATTACTGCATCGAGAAATTATAGATGAATCTTTTCGAAAATTGAAAGTTGTCAACTATGCATAAAACTAAACTAATGTAATAAAAAAACGGGAATCTTAAAATGATAGATTCCCGTTTTTATTATATTAGAAGGTTACTTCTTGCTTAGATTGCTGTTCGCTGAAGTTGATCAAAGAAATGTGCAGTACGTCGCATCATTTCAGAAGGGAGTTGTTTAGAAGAACTCCATTGTTTAGGAGACTGCCCATACATACGTTTAAACTCACGACTAAATTGTGAAGAACTTACATAGCCAACTTCCATTGCAGCTTCATTTACGTTCATTCCGCCAGCCATTTTCATGGCAGCATTATTAAGACGCATAGATTTTGCAAACTGAATAGGGGACATTGTTGTTGCTTGCTTGAATTTTCGATGGAAAACGGCCCTGCTCATACCAACTTGGGCTGCCATATCCTCAATGGTGACTGTTTTGTCCAAGTTGGAAGATAAATATACAATAGATCGCGAGATTTCATTACCAATGCCAAAGGCTCGCATGGCGGATTCCCCTGCTTCACCTTTCAAAACGGCATAGTACAACTCTCGGAGCCTACTATCTCCAAGTACTGCTGTATCGGTGGGGTTGTCTCCTAATTGAAGTAAGCGAAGTAGCGCTTCAGTAAATGTATCATCCCAATGAGAGAAGGCCATTCCATGTGGTAGCGGACCACCTTTTGGTTTTTTGAGTGCTCCGGTAGCATTTTCCATTTCAATGGCTAGTTCTGTCATTACCTTAGTATCAAGGGAGATATAGACACCAAGTAGAGGATTATCTGGTGAAGCTTCAGGAGTACCAGCTTCTACAGGCATTGTCATTGCACAACACATGTACCTGCCGCTGTCATACTTATAGGAGTTTCCATCCAAAATAGCTTCTTTCGTTCCGCTTACAATAGCTACAACGGTAGGTTTATATACCGCAGGAGCGCAACGAAGAGAATCGCTAACTCTAAATAGTTGTACGCCTTTAATACCAGTTTCCATCATACCATCTGTTGTTATTCTGTTTTCGATTATTTGTTTTATTTGTTGTTTGCTCATGCATACAGTTTAACACGGCTATACATATTCTTCAACACTAGTGATACAAATAGGCAAGTTTTAGAGAGGAATACACCTAGTTATTAATATGGATGAGAGATATAATAAATCCAGACAGAAGACATCACTCAATTGGCATTGTGGTTAGATAGGTAATCAACAATAAATATATCATTTTAGGCTTGTCGTAAATCTTCGATTTACTGCTCGCCTATACAACCAAGGAGGCTTAGCAATGAATAATAAGAAAATGGCAGATAACCAATTTGGAAGAAAAGGCTGGACACCGGAGCTGATAGGCTCTCTCAAAGGAAAAACATACCTCATCACTGGTGCTAACAGCGGCACAGGATTTGAGGCATCGAAGATACTTCTGTCCAAAGGGGCAAAAGTGGTGATGTTAAACCGTAACCCAAAAAAATCAACTGATGCCATCTCGGCTTTGAAACAAGAACTTGGTAATAAAGTAGACGTGTCATTCATACCTATGGACCTGTCGGAGCAGGCTTCTGTACGAAAAGCAGCAGAAGAGGTCCTTGAGACGGTTCCTCGCATCGATGTACTTATTTGTAACGGTGCCATCGCCCAAGTACCAAAACAGCAGTTCACCGTTGATGGCTTTGAAAGCCAGCTTGGCGTGAACCACTACGGTCATTTCCTACTACAAGGTTTGCTCTACCCGAGGGTGGAAGAATCTAAAGGACGTATTGTGGTTGTAGGAAGTGAAGGTTATAAAATGGGCATAAGAACAATCCAGTTTGACGATATGAATTGGGATAAGAACTACCACCAAAATAAAACATACTGTCATAGTAAATTAGCTCAGATCATGACTGCGTATGAATTACAAGATAGATTGAAAAAAGCCAATAAAGATGTAAAAGTTTATGTTTGTCACCCAGGCTCTTCCGCTACATCATTGATTAAAACCAGCGGTAATTTTTTGAGTTAGGATTACGTTCTCTTTAATGGCCATGTCTCCAGTGGTGCAATCAGCAGAAAAAGGTTCCTATCCTGAAGTCATGTGTGCCACGGAAGAAAACTTGGACCAGCATGGTTATTATGGCCCTACAGGACTTATGGACTGGGTTGGTCCGGTTGGTGACTGTGTAATAGAGCCACATGCCTTGGATAAGCCAGTAGCAGAGAAGTTGTGGGCGTTATCAGAGAAAGAAACTGGCTGTAAGTGGGCTATATCGTAAGAAAACATTATCATCCAATGTATATTGAACTGAATTAATGGAAAAAGAATTTCCCTTGGTGTAACAAGCATCAAGGGATTTTCACATATTTCATAATTGTTTTTTGACCAAGACAATGAAGAGGAGTAGAATAAATATTGAGAAAGTCATTAAATAGTGTGGAGTTGGATGACTGAGTAGCGAAGAACAAGAAGAATACCAACCAGAGACTTTTGTAGTATTCGATGACAAGAATCATTAGTATGGGAGGAATGGAAAATGAATATAAAACAGCTTTCAACACCCAAACGTATATTTCTTGGTCTGGTTTTGTCAATCATAGGCGGTCTGGCTTTGGTGTTAGCTTTTCCTCCGTATGAAATCTGGCCGCTGGCACTGATGGGCTACATTCCCGTGCTTGTAGCCCAATACCGCATCCTACCGCCTAAGTTCACTTCCCTGGCTCCGGCTCTAGGGCTCGCAGTGTGGTTACAAGGATATCTCGGTCCTGTCTTTGCGCCTGTGGGCACATTCATGGTCTGGTTACCACTGATTGTCGGTGTAATAAGTCTTCTAACGGATCGTGGACAGGCAAAATTCCATAGCAAAACCGGATATCGCTGGTTTGTGATCAGCGGAATCACATCCTGGGCTGGCAGCGAGATGATTCGCCTCTTCCTTCCCATTGCGGGAACATGGGCTTTCATCGCGTATCCTTTCTATCGCCAGACTTGGCTTATCCAACCGGTAAGTATCTTTGGGATCATTGGGATGGGCGCGTTGGTTATGATGGTCAATCATGTACTTGCCTTATTGGTGATGAACTGGTTGGATCAACGTTGGAGATTAAGCGATGCGCCAATCCTCAATCCGGTGCTCTTGCGCCGTTGGAAAATTGCCGGAGGATCAATCCTCATGGCTTGGCTTGGGCTCAGTTTGCTGTTGTATAACCTGCCGCTTAACACTCCAACCGAAACCGTTGCCGCCATACAGCCTAAGGTTTCCCCAATTATCAGCGCGAATCAGGGGCTGGACGAATTGGTGGCAAATACTCATGCCCGAATGCTAGAACAAACACGAGACGCCGCTGCTGCTGGCGCGAAGTTCATTGTCTGGCCGGAAGGGTCATTCCTGTGGGATCCGCAAGTAGAAGATCGCCTGAAACTAGCAGGATTAAGCGAAGAAATCAATTCGTTTCTGGCTGTGGGTTATATTGTTCTGAAGGAGGAAGGATTCCGCAACGAAGCAACCATCATTAATCCACAGGGCCAATTTTTAGGTGTGTTTGGTAAAGACCATCCTGTCGTAATGGGCGGGGAAACCAGCTTAAGCCGTGGCACCTATCCGGTTTATCAAACGCCAGCCGGGGTGTTGGGAACCATCATTTGTTATGACCTGGATTATACGGATACGACTCGTAAATTGGCACGTCAGGGAGTCGAATTAATTGGTGTGCCTTCCAATGATTGGGGCAGCATCGCGGAAATACATTATACCCATGTCGTTTTTCGAGCAGTAGAAAACCGCGTCGCGATAGTGAAAGCTGACGGCAGCTTTGATTCCTCAATTATTGACCCCTACGGCCGAATCCTTGCCCTGGCAGCTTTTCCGGAAGGCGGGGAAGCTACCCTTGTCGCGGATGTGCCTCTCGGCACTGGGAAAGGCACCATCACAACCCGCCTGGGTGACTGGATGGGCTGGCTTGCCTTAGGCGGTATGGCATTTTTCATATTCGCTGGGAAATGGCTGGAAAAACGGTCAGCGAAAGAAGCGGCTTAGTGAGAGCCTATCCGCGTCCACCTTTTTCATATGTTTTGGGTTGGACCGAATCCATCGTGTAAACCAATGATTAACTATGTTTCAAGCTGTTCTGGTAAACACGTCACTTTAAAGTGAATATTATTAGCAGACAGAAATCACCGCTCTGCGATAAGTACACAAAGACGGCACACCGTTATCTGCTACTCTTAGAACAATATGCAGTTCTTTACCTGAAGCATCTTTAGGTATGGTTATACTTGTTAGAGGTCCGTTATTGTTGGAGAATTCAATGCTGCCATCATATGTACCAGGTGCTTTATAATACAGCCAAGTATAGTTTATATCATCACCATCAGGATCTGAGGAACCTTCTGCAGAAAGGTGGAATGTAGATCCTGCACTTACAGATGTTGTTAACACTTTTCTGGATGTATCACCGTTTATGACTGCCAATGGATGATGGTTGGCATCTTCGTATTGATTACAGATACTCCAATCCATTCTTGCCTGGAAATCATTTTCGATATCTTCTTTCCAGCATTTCATGGATTCACCACCTTCATCAGCATCAGAATACATACTGTATGAATCAAAATTTGGCTCTATTTGAACCAGTACTTCTTCTCCCATACCTCTAACCAAGTCCCTTTTAACCGGATCAAAACGACCGCCCCATGAGCCCCAGTGTACTTTGTCGGGATCACTTAGACCGTTAGGGTATAAATAGAGGTATGCAGGTGTGTCACCTTCATAAGTCCATTCCTTTTCAGGATACACTCTACCCAATTCACCATGACTCATAATATGTTCATGAACCCATTCAGGTGTTGGTTGCCAGCCATAAACAAGGTCTTTAGCTCTAATATATAGCAGTTCAGGGAAGTTCTTGCACATCCAGGCACCGGCATCGTCTTGCCCTAAGATATCATAGATACGTATTTTTTGGATGAATTTCTGAAATGCTCTTTCAGATCTTGTTGCTCGCACTTTCCAGATGGCTTGGGCGACAGTATTTGCACCACCCCATAATGTAATCCATAGCGGACGTGGATCGTCTTGGTCAGCAGCGTGAATAATCAGCTCTGAACCGTCTGTGTCTTTGCCGTTTCCTACATCTGCCATACCAAAGCCGGTTTGGCCTAGCTTGGTGATGCTTCTTAAATAGTCCGCTGTCGGAAAACCTTCTCCATGAACCTGCAGGTTTGGCAGCACTTTTTCATATGCATCTATAAGACGATCTAACATAATCGTTGAGGATTGTTGTTTTTTCCAGCAACTGGTAACAACAATCAGACCTTCTGTGTCAAATTCATTGGCGCTAACAAAATATCTTACCAGTGATTGTTCATCATCTGGGTCAGCACCTAAATCAGTTGTATTGATAATGCGTGGTTTATACATGAAATTACCTCTCTTTTCATTGATGGTTCTAGTATATACCTTTCACGAAAGACGACAATTCGCTAATACGACCATTTGGTCTAGAGGACATTATTCTATGCTATAATTTAGTAAGGAATTTCCAGTGAATATCTGAAAGGGCATCTAAATGAACAAAACATTTGCAGATTGGAAAAAGTACATACAAGATATTGATTCAATAGTTAAAAGCACTCATAAGGTGAATGGAGAACACCGTCTAATCGGAAATAAGTTCGTGATGGCATATCAGGAAAACAGCCTTTTTTCTCTTGGCATGTGTGTTCAAAACGACCAGAAGGAAGTTCGAATACTAATTGCTTCAGAAGGAGAAGAGGCACTGTTTCGTAATTGTTTTGAACCGAATAAGGTTGAAGGGTTGATGCATATCCATGGCAATATTGAAATTGGTTATGTTGTAGAAGGGAGTGCCTATCAAAATATTTTGGCAAAGAGTATCATTTTAAACAGGGAGATTTCTGGATTGTTGACCGTAATTGTTATCATAGCGACATTTATAAGGCAGACAACCTGTTCAGTGTATTCATCAGCATTCCGTCCAGAGCTTTTGATAAGGTATTAAGAGATAGCATAGAGGACAAAGCCCTTAAGAACTTTATTGATAGAGCCGTGGAAGATGACACCAAAATCAAACAATTGATTCGATTTAGCCGTGAACAAGAATCAGATACATTGAATCAAATGATCTCAGAGTGGGTATGCCATTTGATGACAGAAGACCCGCATCAGTATCAGACTTCAAAAGCATGGTTGGGTAGGGTCTTAAAAGCATTAAGTATCCATTATATGTCTGAAGAATCTTCTTGCAGCACCAGAAAAATAAATGATTTGGTTTTTCATGACATTGACCAATACATGCAAAAGCATTATGAACATATTACAATAGCGGATCTTTCTGAGCGTTTTCATTACAATCAGGATTACTTTAATCGAATTATCAAAGAATACACCCAGTTGACTTACAAAGGCTACTTACAAAAAATTCGTTTGGAAAAAGCCGCTGAGCTATTGACAACAACAGAACTGTCAGCCCAAGCTATTTCAAAAGAGGTGGGATATGAAAGCAAAGGGCATTTCTATAAATTATTTGCGGAAAAATTCGGTATGACACCTCAAGAATATAGGGAGTCAGTGTAACCTTTAAAGAATTATGGTCAGTCACATAAAAACGATAATGTGTTATAATAAATACAAAGTGTCTATCGAACTGAATTGAGTGAATTGCGGAGGTGTTGTGTGATGAACAAGAATATCATATGCATGAGAAACGGCGTGTTGGAATGCGTGAGATTCAAAGATATCAAAGCAGGTGATACAGTGTATGTCGATGACAAACCTATTGTCATCGGTGCGGACGCACATTATTCAGGCGATCTGAATGATGATGGCTGGTTAGCACATTGTGAAGCAGGCGTAAACATCTTCCCTGAAGACCTGGATCATGAGCACGGTGAGATAACAAAAGACATTATTTGCAAGAGAGATGGCAAAATGATGGATGTACATTTCAGGGAGCTTAAAGCAGGTGATATCGTTTATAAGAATGATAAGCCTATCCATATTGATGAGGATGCCCATCACTCACCAGGCAAAGGTGACTACGATCGCTGGCTAGCATACGATAAGGATAAAAAGCATATCTTGCCGGAAGACCTGGACTGTATCAGTATTTAGCAGGATACAGTTAAAATCAATAGAACATCCCAAGATGTTCGGCCGTTCGAATAATACCGGACGGTTTTTTGCATGTTCACTTTGATGTCAATGTGGCATAGAATAAGAGTATGTCAACACGCTGTCGATTACAATGAATGACCGATAAGGCTTAATTATGGAGGTTGTTATGAAACATTATGTTGAATGGATGAAAGACAATTGGCAAAAAGCAGCAATATTGATTCTGCTTTACATTTTAGTAAGCATAGCACCTCTGTATGCTAGATTGGATTTATTGGAGTTTATGCTTTTATTGGCATTCCCGTTGTATTTGGTGCACGAAATAGAAGAATATATCCTGCCAGGTGGATTTGGAACGTTTTTCAATGAAAACCTATTAAAAGTGAATGCTGATGACAAAATTGTACCGATAGATAGAGAAGTGATATTCTGGATAAATATGATCTATATATGGGTTATAATTCCACTGTTTGCAGGATTGGGCTTCTACAATATAAAGTTTGCTGCATGGATTCCATATTTCTTCCTGTTTCAGGCACTGTCGCATCTGGTTATGGGAATAAAGGGGAGAAAGGTTTTGAATCCAGGAATCAGATCCTCGTTTTTGTTACATGTCCCCTATTCAATTATGATGATTTATCTATTGAGCAATACAATTTCAATAAATCCGTATATGAACGGATATATGGTGATTGGATTTGTATTTAACGGGTTGTTGCCTGTGTTTGCAAAATTTGTTGTCATGCCGAGATACCACAGACGCTTAAATGATTAAAAAGTTAAAAATGTAGAAACTGTTACAACCTGATTGCAAATGTGCAAGAGGATATTTGGTGCTGATGAGAATACCTCTTACTGGATAGGGTTTACCACTTACGCATATCGCATTTACATGGAGAATTGAAGTCGATACAATTAAGTGTGTAGGGTTAGATGACTTGCCAGGCGATTGCCAATGACACAGATATAGGAGGTTGACAGAAACATGAATGGTAAAGCGATGATAGAGATTTCGAATTTGTCAAAGTCTTATAGGGATGTTGAAGTGCTGAAGGGTATAGATCTGTATGTGGAAAGAGGGAGTATCTTTGCACTGCTTGGTCCGAACGGAGCAGGAAAGACAACGACAATCAAGATACTTTCAACGTTGCTGAAACCAGATGGTGGTGAAGTGAAGCTGGCAGGTTTCAATGTCGTGAAAAAGCCTCGGGAAGTCAAAAAGCATATTGCGCTGACAGGACAATATGCAGCTGTCGATGAGATCTTGACAGGCAGAGAAAACCTGAATATGATTGGCAAGCTTCTGGATATAGAAAACAGAAAAGAGAAAGTGGCAACGCTGATAGAACAATTCGACCTGCATGATGCGGCTGATAGACGCGTGTCGACATACTCGGGTGGAATGAAAAGAAAGATCGATATTGCAATGAGCTTAATGGGTACCCTGGCATCATCTTTCTGGATGAACCGACGACGGGCTTGGATCCCGGGAGCAGAAAGTCAATGTGGAAAATGATACAACAGCTCTCGGAAACCGGTGTAACCATTTTCCTGACGACTCAGTATCTTGATGAGGCAGAAGCTTTGGCGGATAGAATTGCGATTTTGGATCAGGGGATCATCATTGCCGAAGGAACCAATGAGGAACTGAAGGATATTATCTCCAGCAATATCATCAAATTGTCTTTTAGAACAGTAGAAGACACATATAAAGCCCAACTGCTGTTAAATGAATATAATACAGTGATTGATGAAAAATGCAATGAACTGAAGATTGAAACACATGATTCAACGGATGAAGTAATCAGAATTTTTACCAGACTGAAGACCGGGAACCTGGAAATCGAAGATTTCGAGAAGAAAAAGGCATCCCTCGAGGATGTGTTTCTGGAAGTGATCAGCGGTGGCCAAGAAAGGGGTATGAGAGATGCTGTCAGCGGTTAGGAGTGATACAAGTCATGTGATTGTCATGGTGAAGCGAGACCTGATACATGTCATCAGAAACTCCGAATCCTTGGTAATGACAATCTTTTTGCCCATTATGGTAACATTGGTTTTTGTTTACGTCTTTGGGGGAGCACTGGGTCCGGATGGAGACAGAACAGAATATCTGAGATATGTATTACCGGGAATCATCATCATGTCCCCTGCCTTCGGAGCTTATATGACTGGGGTAGGCGTGAACAATGACATGTCAAAAGGGATTATAGACAGATTCAGAACAATGGATATCAATCAGTCTTCGGTTTGGCGGGACATATTGTTGCATCTCTTGTTCGCAATATGCTGGGAACAGTGATGGTCATACTGTTTGCATATCTCATTGGATTCAGAACGGATGCGTCAATAATCCAGTGGTTGCCATAGCAGGAATGGTTATGGTCTATATTCTGATGATAACAATGATATCATTGATGGTGGGATTGCTTGGGAGCAGCGTGGAATCAGTGGGTGGAATCATGATGTTTGTACAATTTGCCCCTTATGTGAGTTCAGCGTTTGTTCCGACTGAAACCATGCCAAAGGCATTGCGGTACTTTGCGGATCATCAGCCTTTCACACCGGTGACAAACACCATCAGAGGGTTATTGATAGGGATGGAAACCGGTAACGACGGAATCATCGCCTTAGCTTGGTGTATCGGAATCATAGTGCTGTGCTTCATCATATCAATGTATGCATATGAACATAAGACATCCGTGTAAGATATCTGTCTTCCGTCAACCGGATATGTGTTAGAATAGAGATATACAGTAATTATTGGAGTGTGAAGACGATGAAAGTGCGAGTTGAAGTCGACGAAAAACAGAGGATGTTGAAGTCGTTGTCAGATGCAATGATATAAACGATGAAGTGATAAGGATACAGACACTTCTTTCCGGAATATCACCTCATAAACCACATATTATGTTCTACAAGAATGAGCAGGAATATTATATACCGCTTAGTGACATATTGTTTTTTTGAAACGGATATGCATAGGATTGCTGCACATACTGTTGATGACGTATATTTTGTGAAATTCAAGCTTTTATGAGCTGGAACAGGTTTTGCCGGGTGAATTCGTAAGGGTATCGAAATCAACCATCGTGAACATCAATAAAGTGTATTCAATCTTACGAAATATTGCATCTGCAAGCAGAGTGGAATTCCAGAACACACATAAAAAAATATATGTTTCAAGAAATTATTATAAGCAGTTGAAACTGAAATTATTGGAAAAGAGGAATTGATATGAATAAGAATAAACAGTTTTGGCCTGCATTGATTGCAGCATTGTTTGGAGGTATTGGTATATCATTAATCTTTAATAGAATTTTTCACGACAACAGGATTCAGATTCCAGCCACATGGATACAGAAGATGAAGGACAGGTGAAGTTTCAGATTAAACTTGGGTGGGGAGCCAAATATGTGAATTCAGAGCAGTTTGAACGTGCGGATTTGAGATGCAGGTTTGGTGGAATGGAAGTGTATTTCGACAATGCCGCATTGCATACAGGTAAAGGTGTTATCAGTATAGATGCATCATTTAGTGGTGTGGAACTATATGTACCTAAGGAATGGACGGTTGAGAATAATCTACAGGTGTCATTGGGAGCGGTTGAGTATAAAAACGAAGCGCTGGCAGAACCGGATAAAACGGTAACATTAGTAGGAAGTGTGAGTTTTGGAGCAGTGGAAATAATATATGTTTGATAGCAGATGATATAGTTCCTATTGATTTAATAACGATTTTGGTTTATCATAGTATTTGTAGCTGGTCATCCCTTCTAGTGCCATTGCACATTATGGCCAGACTGCAACCCTTATTAATTATTTATACTCCCCTCATCTGGACCTCGAAAGAGGTCCATTTACTGTGTTCTCTTTGGATGAACTACACATTGGTCCTCTGTTATGGTATAAT
>LQAG01000170.1_pt1 | contig 26352 bp, 33 predicted proteins | sample 1535801 | NCBI WGS metagenome assembly LQAG01 (sample SAMN04331584, study PRJNA305678) | bioreactor metagenome | isolation source: bioreactor_3 inoculated with Wadden Sea sediment 1st replicate of a... | place: Germany:Bremen | reverse complement strand
GTTTTAAGATGGTGTTAATTGGAATAGTTTTATGTTAGTTTGCAAACGGAATGCCCTTTAAATCCAATACCAAGTAGCACGAAAACCCTTTAAAATAAACACTTTAATGGCCTACTAAGCGAGTATGGGGGAAACTTCCATCGAGAGTTCGAATCTCTCTTTCTCCGCCATTTTTTTACCCCACACCCTGCCCCACTCAAATGCATACGGATTATCCCGGTTTGAGCAAAGAATATACCCGGATCGGTTCCGGGATTCCTTTGAGTGTTATCTTTCCTTTGTCATGAACCGGCCATAACCCGTTGATCAAATCCCGGGTGCTCCGGCTGATCAGAATATCCCCCCCTTTGGCATAATCGGACAGACGGGCCGCGATATTGGTCACGGTTCCGGATGCCGTAAACGTCATGCGGGTATCCAGCATTCCCTTGAACCGGGTCATTCCCACCAGGGCCTTGCCGGAACTGATTCCCATATTGACGGCCAGAGACCCCATGTCTGAAAGCTGGCCGTCCGCCAGCAGGGAACGGCTCACGGACCGGCACCGGGAAGCGATCTCGAACGCCGCTTTCACCGCATTCATGGCATTGGTTTTCGGATCATAGTCCTTGAAAATAATCATGAACCCGTCTCCGCTGGTCTCATTGATCTCCCCATGGCACCGGTGAATGGGATCCACAAAGCTGGAAAACACCCGTTCGATCACCGCGTTCACCTGCTCCTCCGGCCGGGCGACGCTCAACCCGGTATACCCTTCCAGGTCAATAAACAGCACACTGATCTGCTTGGTTTCTTTTTCCCGGGCCAGCAGTTCCGGGTTTTTATCCGCCATCTGCCTGACCGATCCCGGCACAAAAGGGGCCAGGCTGGCCAGGGTCTGGCTGATCCGGATTTTCTCCCGGGTGATCTCCCATTGACGTCTGGCCGTCAGCAGAATGGTGCCCAGAATAGTGGCAAAATCCCGGATCAGGTAGAAGTCTCTTCGGGTATACCGGCTCAGTGGTTGAATCACCACACTGATGACCGCCAGAATCCGGTCATTCACAAACACCGGCATGGCATACTCCGATCCCACTTTCATTTGGGACCCGTCCGGGCGGCTATCGGTTCACTGTCGGACATCACCACCGCCTTTTCCCTGGCAATGGCCTGCTGGACCGCCGGCCGGTCCCGTTTGCAGGACTGGCAGCTCACCGGCCGGTCATACAGCGCACACTGCAACGGACTGGTGTATTCCGCCGCATCCGGGTCCAGCAGCAGCACACACACTTCCATGGCATGGGGGATCAGAGACCGCAGTTTTTCTCTGACCATTTCGATGATATCGGCGGTCTCACTCAACGGCGCAATCGCCTTGATCAGATCCTGCTGAACATGGAACCGTTCCCTATAATAATGATCCATCTCTGATTCTCAAAATCGCCAAGCCAGCGTACCCAGCCACATATCTATCCCGTCATTGGGCGATTCCAGGTTTGCGTTGGAATAATGCATATACCCGAATTTGATATCCAGCCGGTTGAACAGCACGCCAATACCGATACGGTCTTCAAATTGAAAATTGCTGGACAGATTCCGACCGCCAATTCTATACTCATCAATATAGGCCACACCGATCCCGCCTTCGATATAAGGAATAATCCCTTTAGGGCAGACCGGCTTAAAATAGTAGGCAAACACCGGAGAAAGTCCCACCCCGTGCGTGGTATCATTGGATTGATCCCACCGGTTATAGGACAGTTCAAAATATCCGGACAAAGCCCCGGCCCGGGATACAAACCATTGAGAAGAAAATGGTTTTGAATCCCGAAACGAAACACATCGATATTGTCCTTGCTCTGTCCATATCCTGCCGACACCCCGAGCTTATGGGGTTCAGCCCCGGCGATATCAAAGAGCATCATACAAAAAACAATCATCACACCTGAAACCGGCCAGCTCAATTTTTTCATTCTTCTTTCTTCCGACATTTTGTTGTTTTTTTCCGGATAACGAAATTTTTTTGTATATCATTTCTGTCTCATAGATAGCCTAAATGCAACAAAAAAAAAAGAAATATCCCATGACAACCTGCGCGAACGGCCGGTGGTTTTACCCTTGACATACATTTTAAGTAAGTTTATATCCTTCTAACGATTGAAACAGGCAGTATTGCAAGCACATTTTAAAAAAAAGACGGGTAACAATGACCCTGAAAGAGTCTTTGAAGCGCAATCATAACGTGTTCCTGAAAAAGTGGTTCCAGGCAACCATTGACACCTACCCCCGCCAGTCCGCAAAAATCCTGGGAAAAGACGCGGACCGGTTTGACAACCCAGTCGGCGCAGTCACCCGGGAGACATTGGAAGACGTCCTGCATCTCCTGGCATCGGATTATACCCCTGACACCCTGGAAAGAGCTTTGGATCCGGTCATTCGAATCCGGGCAGTTCAGGCCTTTTCAGCTGCGGATGCAGTGCGCTTTATTTTTTTCTGAAAGAAATCGGTGAAACAGTCATGGATTCAGCCCATATCCGGGAATTCGACCGGATGGTGGATCAGGTGATTCTGGCCGGGTTCAACCGGCTGATGAAATGCAGAGAGGATATATTCCTTTTAAAGGCAATGGAAAGCAAAAGACGGATTCACGCAGCCTTTGAAAGGGCAGGTTTGGTAAAGGAGCTCAAGGAGGAGGACCTGCTTGGCTCACAAAAATCTTAACATGCCTGACAGAATTCAGGTTTGTCCGGCATATAATCAAGAGGTGGTTATAACATGACACAAAAGTACTTGATCCCCCTGGCAGCAGTTTTTCTGCTTTTTCTAGTGGCGTACACAGGGGCGGGAGCAGGGCTTGGGTGGTTCTTCGGGATTGTTTTCCCTTATCTGGCGGTCATTGCCTTTCTGATCGGCTTTGTCATCAAGGTGATGGGCTGGGCAAGGTCAGCGGTCCCCTTCAGGATTCCCACGACCTGCGGGCAGCAGAAATCGCTTCCCTGGATTAAACAGAACCGCATTGACAACCCTGATACCGCTTCCGGTGTATTCGTGCGGATGTTGCTTGAATCTTTCTGTTCAGGTCTTTATTCCGTAACACAAAAGCAGCCTTCAACCGCAATGCATCCAATCGGATCACCTATTCCTGGGAAATTTTCCTGTGGGTGGCGGCCCTGGCCTTTCACTATGCATTTCTGGTGGTACTGCTCAGACACTTCCGGTTTTTCACTGCCCCGGTCCCCTCATCCCTTCAGTTCTTAGAAGCGCTGGACGGCATTGTTCAGGTCGGACTGCCCGGCCTGTTTCTCTCGGGCGTGGTGCTTCCGGCAGCGGTGCTGTTTCTGCTGGCAAGACGGCTGTTTGACCAGAAGGTCCGCTATATCTCCCAGGCATCGGATTACTTCCCTTTATTTTTGATTTTAGGCATTGCCATCACCGGTATTTCCATGCGGTACTTCACTAAAGTGGATATCCTTGCCGTCAAGGAGATGACCATGGGTCTAGTCACATTCAGTCCCACCATTCCCGACGGCGTCGCCAACCTGTTTTATGCCCATCTGTTTCTGGTGAGTATTCTGTTCGCCTATTTTCCGGCCAGCAAGCTCATGCACTTGGGCGGTGTTTTTCTTAGCCCCACAAGGAACATGGCCAACAACACCCGGGCGAAACGGCATGTGAACCCCTGGAATTATGATGTGCCGATTCATACCTATGAGCAGTATGAAGATCACTTCAGAGACAAAATGATCGAAGCTGGGCTGCCAGTGGAAAAAAGGAGTAATCAATGGCCGACGAACTGACACCAGATGAATTACTGGATAAAATAGACTATGGTACGGATTCCGGCAACTGGTTGGACACCACCAAATCCGTCCAGATCCGGCCAGGCATGTACTGTTATGCCGCCAAGCCGGAAAGTGTGGAAACGCTGGGATTGCCAAATGCAAGAAGCTGGAACCCAACCGAGGAAGACTGGAAACTGCCCGACAACTGGCAGCAGATTATCCATGACGGAATTAAGGAACGCCTGGAGCGATTCAGAACATTCAAAATTTTCATGGATGTGTGCGTCCGTTGCGGAGCGTGTGCTGACAAATGTCACTTCTTTCTGGGCACCGGAGATCCAAAGAACATGCCCGTACTTCGGGCGGAACTGCTCAGATCCGTTTACAGAAACGATTTTACTACCGCCGGAAAAATTTTGCAGAAAATTCCCGGGGGCCAGCGTTTAGGGGGCAACCGCCCTCTAACCCTGGATGCGCTCAAGGAGATGTGGTATTATTTCTTCCAATGCACTGAATGCCGGCGGTGTTCCGTGTTCTGTCCCTACGGCATTGACACAGCAGAAATCACCATCATGGGGCGGGAACTGCTCAACCTGCTGGGTCTGAACATCGACTGGATTGCCACCCCGGTATCCAACTGCTACACGACGGGAAACCATCTGGGGATTCAACCCCATGCCTTCAAGGACATGCTGGAGTTCTTTGTGGAAGACATCGAAGAAATCACCGGCGTGGACTGTACACCCCAGTTCCAGAAAAAAGGGGCCGACATTCTGTTCATCACCCCGTCAGGTGATGTGTTTGCCGATCCCGGCACCTATACCTGCCAGGGATACCTGATCCTGTTCCAGTACCTCAAGGAAAAATACGGCTTGGATGTGACCTGGTCCACCTATGCCTCCGAAGGCGGCAACTTCGGATTTTTACCTCTCATGAAACCATGAAACGGTTAAACGCCAAGATGTACTATGAAGCCAAACGGCTGGGCGTGAAATGGATTTTAGGGGTGAATGCGGCCATATGTGGCGGGTGATCCACCAGTATATGGACACCATGAACGGACCGGCCGATTTTCTGGAAGTCCCGGTGAATCCCATCACCGGCACCAAATTCCACAATGCCGCCTCCACCAAAATGGTGCATATCACGGAATTCACCGCCGATCTGATCAAACACGGTAAGCTGGAGCTGGACAAAAGCAGAAATGCCAACCGGATCATGACTTTCCATGACTCCTGCAACCCTGCCAGAGGCATGGGACTTCTGGATGAACCCCGGTATGTGATCCAAAACGTGTGCGACCATTTCTATGAAATGCCGCCCAACACCATTCGGGAAAACACGTTCTGCTGTGGGTCCGGCGCCGGGCTTAACGCCGGTGAGAACATAGAACTGCGCATGGCAGGGGCCCTGCCCCGGGCCACAGCCCTGAAACATGTTCATGAAAAATACGGGGTCAATACCCTGGGCACCATCTGTGCCATCGACCGGGCCGCGTTGTCCACGCTGTGTGAATACTGGGTCCCGGAAGTGGAAGTGGCAGGGATTCATGAACTGGTGGGCAATGCCTGATTCTGCCCGGAGAAAAGGAACGAACCGAAGACTTAAGAATGGAACCGCTGCCGGGTTGCGAAGAGGAGGAATAACATGACAAAAACATGATCGTTACCGGACTGGCCGTGTTTGTACTGGCCGTGCTCTCCCCGTTCTGGTTCAATCTGGTGACCACCACCCAGGCGGCTCCGGAACCGGAACTGCTGGGTCTTGCCAAAGAAGCAAAAAAATGTGTCCTGGACAAATATGAGATGCGGGCCAACCACATGTCTCTGCTGGATGAGTGGCGGGATGCGGTGGTGCGTGATGCGGACCGGGTTTATATGGCAGCCAACGGCCATTCCTTCAATATGAGCCTGTCCACCGGAGAGGACTCTTGCCTGGGCTGTCATGAAGACAAAGCCAAATTCTGTGACGCCTGTCATACCTATACCTCGGTAGATCCATATTGCTGGGAGTGTCACACAAACCCCAAGGAGATTGAATGATGGAAAAAGCAGAAGACGATTTCTGAAAGTGGCCGGCATTGCCGCCATCGGATTGGGGCAGCTCCGGCAATGAATTTTGCAGCCTCGGACTCCCACGGCCCGGGGGCTGCTTCCAAAATAAAAAACAAAAATGCCCTTCATGCAAAACGGTGGGGGATGGTCATTGATGTCAAAAAAATTGACGACAAACTGGCCAAAAAAATCACCCATGCCTGCCACTCCCAGCACAATGTACCGGATTTTACCCATGAAGTGGATCAACAGGCATTTCCCGGCATCCGGCCGGTAGACCATAAACAGGAAATCAAGTGGATCTGGAAGGAAAAGTTCCACTATGCTTTCCCGGACAAGGAAGATGAATACCTGGCGGAAAAATACCACCACCTGCCGTTCATGGTTCTGTGCAACCACTGCAAAAACGCCCCCTGTGTCCAGGCATGCCCCACCCAGGCGACGTTCAAACGGGAAGACGGTATTGTGATTATGGATTTTCACCGCTGCATCGGATGCCGGTTCTGTATGGCGGCCTGCCCCTATGGATCCAGAAGTTTCAACTTTCGGGATCCCCGGCCGTTTATCGCAGAAACCGATCCGGATTTCCCCACCCGGTCCCAAAGGTGGTGGAAAAATGCAACCTGTGTGCCGAGCGGCTTGCCAAAGGTGAATTGCCGCACTGTGTGGAAGCTTCGGAAGGCGCCATTGTGGTGGGGGACCTGGAAGATCCGGATTCAGAGATCCGGATGCTTCTCGGTGAACAGTATACAATCAGACGTAAACAGTCCCTGGGTACGGGACCCTCTGTTTACTACATCGTTTAAGAGAGGCGCATATGCTTGAGATAGCTGTCAAAGGAAGTAAAAATTACTGGTTGTGGATCATCTTTCTGCTGATAGTGATCGGGATCGGAAAAATCGCCTACCTGGATCAGTTCTTCAACGGACTGATGATCACGGGCATGAGCCGGGACGTGTCCTGGGGATTCTATATTGCCAACTTCACCTTTCTGGTGGGGTGGCCGCCGGAGGAGTCATGGTGGTCATTCCCTATTACCTGCACGATTATGAAAAATTTCACCGGATCACCATTTGGGGAATTTCTGGCCGTAGCCAGTCTGATCATGTGCCTGTTGTTCATCATCGTGGACCTGGGCCAGCCGGTGCGCATGCTTAATGTGCTGCTGTATCCCACTCCGCATTCCATGCTGTTTTATGACATGCTCGTTTTAAATGGGTATCTGTTTTTAAACATTGTCATCGGCTGGAAAGTGCTGGAGGCGGAACGTAATCAGGTCACACCCCCGGCATGGACCAAGCCCCTGATCTATTTGTCCATACCCTTTGCCATCGGGATTCACACCGTGACCGCATACCTGTACTGCGGTCTGCCGGGCAGAGGATTCTGGCTCACCGCAATTCTGGCCCCGCGGTTTCTGGCCTCCGCCTTTGCCGCAGGACCGGCGTTTCTGATCATTTTGTGTTACATCATCCGGAAATTTACCAAGTTCGATCCGGGCTGGGAAGCCATGCAGACCCTGTCCAAAATCGTATGTTACGCTATTGTCGCCAACCTGTTCTTCTTTTTGTGCGAAGTGTTTGTGGTTTATTATTCCGGTATTCCCGGACATAAAACCCATCTCCAGTACCTACTGTTCGGATACCACGGATACAACGCCCTGGTGCCCTGGATGTGGAGCGGATTCATCCTGATGGGGATTGGTGCCGTCATGCTGGTGATCCCAAAATTCAGATCCAATTATGTCCTGTTGCCGGTGGCCTGTGCCATGATCTTCGTGGGTGCCTGGATCGACAAGGGACTGGGCATGATCTCCGGCGGATTTGTTCCCTCCCCCCTGCATCATGTGACCGAATACGCGCCAACGGGTCAGGAAATCATTATCACCTTAGGGGTCTATGCCACCGGATTTCTGGTGCTGACCATTCTGTACAAACTGGCCACCACGGTCAAGGAAGAGGTGAACGGCTGATGAACGGCTGATGCCGGTTGACGTCGTGACACCTGTCAACTGGCACCTGAAAAATGCGAAACAGGGGAGCGCCGAAACGGCCTCCCCTGTTTCATTTCAAATGACAGACACCTGCAATGAACCACTTTGGAAACAAACGGCTTTCAGATTCCCAGGATCTATTCCTGGAAGCCCTGAAAAACCGTTTTCTGGCAGCCATTTACAGCAAAGACCCGGAACAGACCAGGCAGGTGTATCTGCAGATTTCAGCCCATGCCAGGCACGGCCTGCCGTATCCCGGGGAAACCCGGGAAAAAATACTACGGCAGGTTCAGGCCGCTTTTCTTCGATTCTACGAATTTGTCACATCCCCCTCTGTCAATCTTTCGGCCCCGTTTCAAGAACTGAAAACATTGCTGGCCGACCGGGTGAAAGCCCGGCAGGACCGTATTTGTCACATTGATTTTGACGTGTGGCGGAACCGGGCGGACCTGGCCTTCTGGCAGCTGGACCGGGTGATTGAAAATGCCATCACCGTCCAGCTGACATCCGGATGTTCCCATTTCTGCAGACGTTGCAATGAGTGGGCATTGCCCGGTGTCCGTGCCCATTTTTCATTCGCCGCCGCCCGAACGCTTCTGGAAAGACTCATCGCAGCCGGCAACACAGATCCGGCCTTGTATGGGGCATCTGATCCCCTGGACTGGAAAGACGATCCCCGTTCGCTTGCCGATCTGCTGATTCCCTTTGCCCATCAAGCACAATTCAGCCTGATCACCAAAGTGCCCCGGAAACAAAAACAGGTCCTGCTCCGTCTCCATGAGAACAACATCCCGGTTTCCGTCAGCATTACCGACAAAAACCGGAACCGGGTTGCCGCTCTGGAAGCATCCGCCGGTATACATTTACAAAAGCAGCATGATTCCAATGATCTGCTGATCCCGCCGGCCTGGATGAAGATTTCATCCATATCAAATCCTCCATCACCGATGCCTATGGCACGGAAGTCACCCCCGAAGGAATCTTTATCATCATTCCAACCTTTACCAGCGCCTTGTATCCCATGGGCCACAAAACTGCCGGTCACCCGGAAAACATCCGTCTTTCCGAAAAAAAAATCGGACGTCAGGCATTGCTGGTGGATTATTTCAAACCCCTGGAAGTGGTGGGGGAACCAAACACCCGGTTCCATCTGTCCCGCCTGCTCGACGTTCAGGTGGAAAATATTCTGCTGGATAACGGATCCATGGATCTGTCCCCCCCGGGATGCGGAACCTGAAGGAATATTTCACCATTTTGAAGAACCTGCCCGTCGCCGCAGAGAACAGATGACCCGATCCATCCTCCGGGGTTGAAAAACGGTTTGTTCCTGCCGGTCGATACCAGAGCCTCAGTGACGAGGGCAAACTGCAGTACCGGCAAAAAATTGCCGCACACCTGGATTTCTGCGACAAAACCACGGTAGGTCAATCCAGGAGGTATGCAGTGTCTTTTTTCTTTCAGGCCATCACGGTGTATCTGTCCGGCCATGATACCCAGAAACGGATCATCGCCCGATTGATCCAAGAGGAGGCCGGCCGTCTCGAATCCCGGTATGGGAAATTATCCGGCGAAACCCTTTTTGACCAATTGCAGTCCGGCCCGGATGACGCCTTTTTGATATCTTCCGGTTTTCCGTGACGTCACTGTTTTTGGCCGGCACCGACCTGCTGTCACCCGTTTCGTTCAGACATTTCCGGCAGGTTATGACCCGGTGCCGGACCGGTTTGTCAGGGTGCCACACAGTGCTCCATGATCACCGGCTGTATTTGAATCCGGGCTGGACTTTGATCAGTTTTTGGTATACGGATGTTCCGGATGCCGGATAATGTTGTCTGCCGTGTTCACTTCCACAATATGCCCCTCGTGAATGACCGCGATCCGGTCACACATATATCGGGCAGCCGCCAGGTTGTGGGTGATGAACAAAAAAAGTCATGCCAAAGGTTCGCTTGATCTCTCCCAGCAGTTTGAACAGCTGAATGGCTATGGTGGCATCCAGCATGGAGGTGGGTTCATCTGCCACGATGAACTGCGGTTCAAGTACAATGGCCCGGGCAATGGCCACCCGCTGGCGCTGCCCTCCGGACAGCTGGTGCGGATACCGGCGGCAGAACGCTTCTCCCGGAGATAGCCCCACTGTATCCAAAGTATGAACCACTTTTTCGATCCGGGTGGCCGGAGTACCGATTTTTGCACCATCAATGGTTCCAGCAGGGTTTCGGCAATGGACAGATGCGGATTCAGACTCTGGTAGGGATCCTGGAAAATCATCTGAACACGGGAGCGATACGCCTTTAACCGGGCGCCTTTCAGCTGACTGATCGGGATTTTGTCAAAATAGATCTCTCCGGCCGTGGGAGACTCCAATTTGACCAGAAGTCGTCCGGTGGTGGTTTTACCGCTCCCGCTCTGTCCCACCAGCCCGAAAGTCTCTCCCTCCTTCGATGCCCAGGTCAATGCTGTTCAGCGCCAGTAATTTCCGGGAGGGCTGTGCAAAAAATTTTTTCCGGGGCATATAGGCTTTGGTTACCTGCTTCATTTCAACCAACAGCCTGTTTCTGGAATCATTTTTTCCATGTCCCCTCCTGATCACTTCCGGATTACAGCAGAATGCCTTGTGGGTGGGGATATGTCGATCCAGTCTGGGAATCGGCCGGTACAGCCATCGGAACAGGCCGTACAGGAGACGGCAAACCGGCATTTTTAGTATCGGTCATCTGATCCGGGGATTCCTTCATGTCCGGGACTTTGATATCGTTAAGATTGTCCAAAGACAGATAGGAGCTCAGCAACATGCGGGTATAGGGATGCCGGGGAGATGTGAACACCTCTTTTCGGGTACCGGTCTCAACGATCTGGCCGGCGTACATCACACAGATCTTCTCACAGACCGATGCCACCACGGCAATGTCATGGGAAATGAAGATCAGGCCGGTCCGGGTGGTTTGCTGCACCGTTTTGATCTCTTTGAGGATCTGATCCTGAACAATGACGTCCAGGGCGGTAGTGGGTTCATCAGCAATGATCAAGGCCGGATCACAGGCCAGCGCCATGGCGATGACAGCCCGCTGCTTCATGCCGCCGGAATATTCATGCGGGTAGTTGTTCATCCGTTCAACCGGAATATCACCAGGTCGAACAACCTTCATCCGGTCTGTGAGGTCGGTATCCGATATATCCGGCTGATGGGTGACAATCGCCTCTTTGATCTGGTCACCCACCGGCAACACCGGATTCAGGGCATTCATGGCCGCCTGAAAAATCATGGCGATTTTCGCCCCCCGGATCTTCTGCCACTGGGATTCCGTCAAAGATACCAGATCCCGGGCCTGAAAGCGCATTTGTCCTTCCAGAATCTCGGCGTTTTCCGGCAGCAATCCCATCAACGCCATGCCGATGGTGGTTTTGCCGCAGCCGGATTCCCCAACAAACCCAAGGGAATCTCCCTTCCAGATCAAAACTGATGCGATCCACGGCCCGGAGCAGCCCTTTCTGGGTCTGGTATCCGATGGTCAGATGTCTACCGAAAGCAACGACATCTTATTCAGCCTGCCCTCCTTTCGCAGACGGGATCCAACACCTCATCCATGGCCCTTCCCAGCATGTAAAAACGCCAGGGTCAAAAGGGAGATACACAGTCCCGGCGGAATCAGCCAGTAAGGCGCTTCAAACATATGCCCGGATTTCCATACCCATTGAAGCATCATGCCCCAGCTCACCTGACTGGGGTCACCGAACCCCAAAAAGGACAGGGCCGCTTCCACCAGTATGGCGGACGTCACCCGGAAGGTCATGTACAGAAACGCCAATGGCAGGACATTGGGCATGATGTGCCGCAGCACAATCCGGACATGAGAGGCCCCGGCAACCCGGGACGCTTCGATGAACGGCCGGTGCTTCAACGACAGAGTCTGGGACCGGATCACCCGGGAAACCGCGGGCCAGCGCATGATGGCAATGATAAATACAATGATCCAAATATTGAATTGACCGAACAATGAGGCCAAAATCAGCAGAATCACCAGAGAGGGCAGCACCATGATGACATCGGCCAGGCGCATGAGAAAAGCATCCAAAAGCCCCCCGGCATATCCGGCAATCATGCCGATGAGGGTTCCGATGACAATGCTGAAAAACGCAGCAGACAGGCCCACAATAAATGCCACTTTGGCCCCTTCCAGCAGCTGTGCCAGAATGTCTCTTCCCACATTGTCCGTACCCAGCCAGTGGGCAAGGCTGGGTCCTGTGGAGAGTTTGATATCCGGATCGATCCCGGTCATGGGATCATACATAGGATCGATGAGCGGCACCACAAAAGACGTAACAGCCATGACCATGAACACGCCCAGGATCGTCACTCCGGTTTTCCCAGAGAATTTTGAATAAAAATCCGCCATCCTTTATAAAACCGTGACACAAAATATTTGTTCAGCACTGACATATCCTTAGGCTAATACGTAATTCGGGGATCCAGCCAGGCATACAGCAGGTCCACGATCAGGTTGGCACACAGCACCACCAGCGCGATCAGAAGAAAACAGGCCTGGGCCAAGGGATAATCATTGTTGCTCACCGCAAATATCAGTTCCTTTCCGATGCCGGGCCAGGTAAAGATCTGTTCGGTCAACGCGCCCCCGTTGATGGAAAACGCCAGGGACAATCCCACGGAAGTAATCACAGGCAGGGCCGCATTGCGTGCCGCATGTTTGTTCCGGATCACTTTTTCACTCAATCCCTTGGCCCGGGCCGTCAGGATATAATCCTCCCTGAGCACCGACAGCATGGAGGACCGCATTAGAAGCAGATAAGACCCCAGGTTGATGACGAACAGGGTCAGAAGCGGCAGCATCAGGTGATGCAGCACATCCAGAACCCGGGTGATCACCGGCGCATTGGTGATCCACAAGGCCGGTGTCAACACCCCGCCCAGGGGAAACAAACCCAGTTTGAAACCCAGAATCCAGAGCAGCAGCAGAGCGAACCACGGGACAAACAGGGTATAACAGACCAGGGCGGATATGGACATGACATTGTCCAACCGGGATCCTTTATGCCAAGCTGCTATTTTGCCCAGAAACACCCCGACCACTGCGGCCAGAAATGTGGACGTGGTGAACAAAAGGATGGTCCATTTCAGTTTGTCCGCAATGATGGTTGCCACCGGTTCCCCGTAATGAAAGGACACGCCGAAATGACCGGTGAAAAATTTTTCACATAGATCAGATACTGCTCCCACATAGGCCGGTCCAGCCCCATCTGTTGAATCAGATGGGCCATATCCTCGGGCGTCAGCATGGGATCCACCATTTTGGAGATCGGGTCACCCGGAGACAGCCGGAACAGAAAAAACAAGGCTGTGAGAATCACAAAAAAAATGACCCGACCTCCACCAGCTTCAACAGGATATAACCGGACTTAGCCATATGATCGAATAAAATCCCTGATCGTTTAATCCACGGGTTTGACCATGCAAAGCGACCAGATATTACCGATACCGTCCACCCGTTCCACCCAGCCGGTGAACCGTTTGTTCACGGTGGCCTCAATGATGTGGGGATTGTACAGCGGGTAATACGGCACATCTTCCAGGAGCAGGGCCTGCATGTCGAAAATCAATTGTTTCCGGGCCTGTACATCCACGGTCATCATCTGCATTTCCGCCAGTTTGTCAAATGCCGGATTCCGGTAACCGCTCATGTTCCAATCCCTGGGATTATCGTTTTCGAGGAAAAGAACGAGGCCAGATAACCTGGGTCCAGATCCAGTTTGCCATACCCCAGGACAAACGCGTCAAAATCGTGTTTTCCTTTCACCGTTTCCAGCAGGGAATTGAATGCCATGGGCCTGGCAAAGGCCGGCATGCCCAGCTGTCTGAGCCATTCCTGGATCATGGTGCCGGCAAACGCCCGCTTGGGATCATAATCGGCCGGGGGTGTCAAAATCACGAATTTTTCCATTTTTCACCGGAAGGCAGCCGAATGTCCGAGGGTTTTCTCAGGCTGCCGTCTGGAGCCACCGGGGGAGTTTCCCAGGAATATCCGGCATTGGAAAGCATCTGAACGGCGGTCTTGATTCGCGTTTCCTGATCCATTCCCTCCCCGTACTTTCTCACATCCGGATTGTGCCAGAAACGGTTTGCGGCCGGCACGATGGAATGCATGGGATTGCCGTGATTCTGGAGAATCCGGTCCAGAATGAACCCCTTGTCCACCACGGTGGCCACGGCCTGACGCAGAATCTTGTCATTAAACGGGGGTTTTCGCAGATTGAATCCCAGGTAGTAAAGCGCGCTTTTTTTGTTGAAGTGAAGGTCGATATCTGAATCTTCTTCCAGATCATTGAGGTATCCGGGCTGGATATCCCACCAGTAATAATCGATATCTCCCTTTTTCAACGCCAGAATCGCCACATCCGACGTGCCGTAAATGTTGAAAAGAATATGGTCCACATACGGCCCGAGCGTTAGGCTGCCGATGGTCTGGCCCTGGCCGAAGAAATGCGGATTTTTGATCATGTGGATATAGGCGCCTTTCTGATATTCATGCAGCATGAAAGGCCCCGTCCCCAGGGGATTGTCCACCTGATAGTCCTGCAGATACCGCAAGGGTTTTTCCGTGGCCAGCGCCTGTTTGCACACCGGTTCCCATTCTTTTTTCGACACCATGGGCGCGGTCATGACCCGGGGCAGAAACACGGCTGACGGTTCTTTCAGATGAAACACAACCGTATGGTCATCCAGCGCCTCCACTTTTTCAACAACCTGCCATTGACTGTGGTACCGGGGAATCTTGAAGTCGGCAAACACCTGCCGGGTGAACAGCACATCCGCACTGGTGAAATCAGACCCGTCCGACCATTTGGCTTCCCTGAGCCTAACAGTGTAGGTCAATTTCTCTTCATTGAACACGGCATCTTCCTTTGCCAGCCAGGGAATCATTTCCAGGGTTTCAGGATGCCTTCGAAACAGCGGTTGATAGATCTGGGACAAAATATTTCGGGAGTTGACATCGGTGCCCAGCCACAGGTTCAGCGACCGGGGCTCTTCCGGCAGCCCGATTTTCAGAAACGGCGGTTCTTTTGGTCCGCTGCAGGAAAACAGTCCGGCAACAGCCAGCCCCAGGATGGCAAGTGCCATCACAATTGGAAAAAATCTGATTTTCAGGTCAAACAAATCGTTGAATGAGTTGGTCGTTTTTTTGAATCTGCCCCACTGATTTTCTCCTCTATGAAATTTACCACATCTGTTTCTAACTTCTGATTGTTGAACCGGTTGATCCGGGGAATTCCCCCGGACTGATGCAGTTGATCTCAACCAGTTTGTCTCCGATGATATCAATCCCCACAAAATACAGGCCATCCCGCCTTAGTTTGGGTTTGATGCGCCGGCAGATCTCCTTTTGGGCCGGGGTGATCTCATGTTTAAACGCCATGGCACCGGCATGGACATTGGTCCTGAAATCACCGGAGAGAGATTTTCTGCCCATGGCGCCCAGAATCTCCCCGTCCAGCAGCAGAATTCTAACATCTCCCTCTTCCTTCACCTGTTTCAAATATTCCTGCACCATGATGGGCTGACGTTCCGGATACGGTTTTCCCGCCCGGACGTAATAATTGATCAGCGAATTGAGATTTTCCTGGTCCTGATTGCTGACCTTGATCACCCCATGTCCCCCATGGCCGTGCAGGGGTTTGATCACCATGGCGCCGCCAAAATCATCGATAATTTTTTTCAACCGGCTGGGGTCTCTGGATACATGGGTTTCCGGAATGATGTCCGGAAAATTAAGAATATACGCCTTACTACAGCAGCTGAGCTGGCCCAGAGTATTGTTCACCATAAACACCTGATCGCTCACCGGACCCAGAAACTCCAGTGCTTCATGATTAATCGGCGGATTTTTTCTCAGAAACAGCACATCCAGATCGGTCACGGTTTCAAAAATCAGTTCTTCCCGGTTCAGGCAGCAGATCAGGTCTGCCCAGTAATTTTTGAGATGCTGATTCCTGGGTACGGAAATATGGCGCATCCGCGCCACCACCTCATTTTTACGGACATAAATATCATGGGTTCCAGAAAAACACTTCATGGCCCGCTGATTGCACTCGTACATGATCTGGGCCGTGGTGTCCCACTCCGGATCGATCTGTCGCAGATCATCCATTAAGAAAGCGATTTCCATGATATGTGTTCAAGGCCTCCTGAGCCTGTGATTTTGTCCCGGTTCAAAATCCACGCATTTGCCTCTTTTAGGACATGACAGGTAAATTGTCAAACTCTTACATAAATTTTCCATTTGGTGTATTCTTCCCCAGTCACCCTGATTATTCACCTTGAGACACGAAGGACCGATATTGTGAAAGACACGCTTTTCATCCAGTTTTACGGCCGGACCGGCAGTGGATGGTTTGACCTGTGCAACGGATTTTCAGACACCTGGGACCTGTGCAGCGGAAAAGGAGAGTTTCTGTGGATCCCTTTGGAACTGAACCCGGATCTATGGTATAAAGAAGAGGCATATCAACCGATTCCTCTGCCCATAAAAAGGGCACTATCCATGTCAGTGCCAGTTATGTGAATCACCTGTACCAGGCCTATTTATGGGCTTTGGCCTATCCGGACATCCAGGTGATCGTGGGCGGGCCGGTGGCGTCGGAACGGTGCACGGGAAAACCGGGCTGGCAGTCGGTACATTTTAAGGTGGAAAAACCGCTGCCAAAGAATCTGGTCATGACCGGTCAGAGCGTGGAAGGGTTTTTCGGAATGCCTGAATTTTCAGGCAGATGGCGCCTGAAACTGCCATCGCAGATTCCGGATGATGCCCGGATCTATTTCTCCTATACCCTTGAAAACCAGTGTTACTGGAAAAAATGTCCGTTCTGTTCCATTGCCCAGCACTCTGCCGCCCATTTCAGAAAACGCCCGGTGATAGATCTGGCTTTCACGGATCTGGATTACAATGGACATAAAATCGTGCGGCTCAATACCGGTTCCATGACACCGGAACATATTCGGCAACTGCTTCCCATGCTGCCTGTGCAACCGGATATGGAATACCGGTTTTCATGCGGGCTGCAGCTGCGGAAACCCGCGCCATGAAAGAGGCAGTGGCCGAAATGGAAAACACTATTCCCGACTGTACCCTGGGATTTGGTATCGAATTTCCCTCAGACCGCATGTGGAAGTATCTGAACAAAGGCACCCGGATGACCGACGTGATCAAAACCCTGGAATTCTGCACCGAAACCGGGTTCAAGGTCAACGCCAACGTCATTCTGGGCTGGAACAATCTGACGGAACAAGACATCCGTGACCTGGAAGGCTTCATGCAGCGTTTATCCGGGAAAACCGTCACCACCCTACAGCTTCGCTGGCTGTTCGCTCACCCCTATACCCCGATATATGACACCTATGACGGTGTTGAAAACAGTATCCGGCTGGGGCCCTTCAACTGTGGTTTTCATGTCACCATTCCGGACCACCAGATGACATTGAACCAGGTGGGGGCCAGAATCATCAAAGAGGCATGTCTCAAAAAAGGAATCCAGCTTCAGGGGTACAAAAATCTGAACAAAGGGATTTCATCAGACCGAGCGTCATCTAAAGCTTGACAATCATGAGAAAATTGTAATTGGATACACAAAAATGATTTACGCATGATGCGTTGTCACATGCCATGAGAACAACCAGAAATTCAGGATGCCCATCATGAACAAGAAGCTGTCACGGATGCGATTTTCCGTGTGCCGAAAAGAACAGGTGCCAGATATTTCTGGATTGCCCTGATCGGCCTGTTCTGCCTGGCCTCTAACGGCCTGGCCCAGGAAAAATATCATCAATTTTCTGGGCATGACGTTTATCCGTGTGGAACCCGGCAGATTTGAGATGGGAAGCCCGGATTCCCGAACCCCACCGGGAAAGCAACGAACCCCGGCATTGGGTGGAAATCTCCGAACCGTTTTATCTCCAGAAAACCGAAGTCACCCTGGAACAATGGCAGGCCCTTATGGGGAAAGCGATTCTTTTGAAAAAGCAGGGAGGCCCTCAAACGCCTGTGACGCGCGTCTCCTATTATGACTGTCAGAAATTCATCAGAAAGTTAAACCAAATGGACACGGCCCGATACCGGCTGCCTTCGGAAAAAGAATGGGAATATGCCTGCCGGGCCGGAACCGCCACCGCCTACAGCTGGGGCAATGATCCGGAATGCCGTCTGGCCATGTATGGCAATACGCCGAAACGACATGGGAAGTGCAACACATACTACCGCTCCACCGGACTGCCGGTGGGCGGCCCGGCGCCGGTGGCATCCTTTCCCCCCAACCCATGGGGGTTTTATGACATGCACGGCAATGTCTGGGAATGGTGTCAGGATGAATATACGGACGATATCAGGGAACCCGGCGTCAACACGTATGATCTTTTTTCTGCCCGGCCCCGGGTCCGCCGGGGCGGCAGCCTGGTATCTGTACGGCTGGTATATGCGTAGTGCCAACCGGACTTACGCCCATCCCGGCGCCCGATATCAAACTACCGGGTTCCGGCTGGTTCTTGAGGTGGATTGATGCGAGTCAAACTGTTAAGTTTTCTGAAAATTTATGAGGAGGAAATCAGCCTGTTTCTTTGGACGGCTGCCCTTCTTTTCATTATTCGCAGCTCAGGCATCATCCTGAACAACTATGCGGAAACCGCTTTTCTGAAACGGTACGGCGTGGAATTCATGCCGCTGGTCAACATGCTCAATGCCGTGGCCACCTTTTTATCACCGGATTTCTCACCATGTTCTTGAGCAAGACCTCCGGTGCCAGACTTCTGTATTATATTTTCATTTTTCGGGAATCATTGTCACTGTCATCCGTCTGTTGATTCCGTTCGGCATCGAGCTGCTGTACCCGCTGCTGTTCATGCTTAAAAGTCAGTTTGAGCTGCTTCAGGCCTTGTTGTTCTGGAATATGTGCAACGATCTGTTCAATACCCGCCAGTCCAAACGACTGTTTCCGCTGCTTACCGCCGGCGGTGTGATCGGACTGATCCTGGGCAGTTTCGGCACCCCGTATTTTGCACGGCTTTTCAGTCTGGACAACCTGTTGTACCTGTATCTGATCACCACTGTCATGGGTGCACTGCTGATACAGGCCATGGGGCGAAGCTACGCCACCTTGATCTACACGGAAAAAACCGGAAAATCCGCCAAAAAGAAACCGCCTATGATCGACGAGATCAAACGGGTCTATCCGCTCATCAAGGATTCCATTCTGGTCAAAATTGTGCTGGTCCTGACGTTCATGCCCAACGTGGTGATCCCCATCATGAACTATCAGTTCAACTATGCCGTGAATGAACAGTTTGCCTCGGAAAGCGCCATGATCCAGTTTTTCGGTTATTTCAGAGGCAGCCTGTATATCGTCAGTTTGTTCATTCTTCTGTTTGTGGGCCGCATCTATGGCAAATGGGGCCTGCCAGTGGCCCTGATGTTCCACCCTTTCAATTACATGATCGCGTTTTTCGCCTTTCTGTTCCGATTTGACGTTTTTTCGGCCATGTATGCCAGGATGTCCACCAACATCATCCGCACCACCATCAACATGCCGGCCAACAGCATTCTCATCGGGCTGTTTCCCGAATCCTACCGAAACATGATCCGGCCGTTCCTGCGGGGAACGGTGGTCCGAATTGCTTTGTTCATAGGATCCTCTCTGATATTGTTATCCACGCCTCTGTTTCATCCCCGGTATCTGACCCTGGTGGCCCTGCCGTTCATGATCGCCTGGGTGGCGGCCCCGTTCGTGCTCAAATCCAATTACTCAAAATCCTGCTGGATCTGATCGCCAAAATATGCTGGACATCAAATCCATGGATCAAAAAGAACTGGCACAGATATTTAACCAGGAAAAACCCTGTCCACCCTGGAGGCATCTTTTTGTCCGCCAGGGGAAAAGATGCCGTTTGGTATGCCCGGCTTCTGAAAACTTCTCACCCGAAAGACTGGATGAGTTGATTATCAAAAACCTGGAAAATCAGGACGAACCCACCCAGGTGGCACTCATTAAACTGATCACACCCGAATCAGGTCCAAAGGCGGCCAGAGACCTCATTCCAAGGCTGTCCCCTGACCGCCCCGAGACCACCATTGCCATTCTCAAACTCATCCACCGGCACAATGTCAAAGTAGCGGATCATCCGGATGTGTCCGGTTTTCTCACCAATCCTCATCCTGTGATCCGGGGCTTTGCCGGAGCTTGCATTCACGCCGACCAACCGGAAACGCTTGACCAGTTCATTTCGGACTGGCTTGCGGAGCAGGACCCTGTGCACCGGCAATCCGGCATCATCTGTGCCGGATTGAGCCGCAATAAAAAATGGATCCCCCAGCTCAGAGACCTCCTTAGAAGCGCGGAAATCGATCCTGTCATTCCAGATATCATCATTGCATTGTCCCGGCTTGAAACCGACGACATCAATGCCCTGGCCCGGGATTACCTGACCCATCCCCGGATGGACGTCCGCATGGCTGCGCTGGACGCGTTGTCCATTGTCGATGACGATACCCTTCAGAAGACCGTTCTGCTGATCGGTGACCCATCGGATGATATCCATCAATTTGCCAAGAATAAAATTAAAGCCGCCGATTATCAAAACCCGCGGCTTTTGGTGGAATCCCTGGGTCTGCCGTCCACCCGGATCCGTAAAGGCCTTTTCAATCTGCTGGACACCCTGGACATCAAAGAATTCGATGTATTGATCTTTGCCAAAAAGAACCTGGAAAAATCCTATGAAACCCTGGCTATGGCCGCTTCTCTGGAAAATATCCCCCAAGGGCCTATGCGGGATCTGACCATCACGCACCTGATGGAAAAAAAAGAAATGGTTCTGGAAAATATCATCCGGGTCCTGGCCATCCATGATCAAAGCGGCCGGATGCGGACCGCCTGGCAAGGGATCTTTTCAGCCGACACCCGGCAACGGGCCAATGCCATTGAGCTGCTCAATGACATATTGGACAGAAAGACTTTCAACACCATGCTGCCGCTGCTGGAAAGCCCCACCATGGCCCGTTGCCCTGGCCGACGGGAAAAACAAGTTAAAATCCCTGACTTTTCTTCGGACGGCAGACAGGCCGCTTCGGAACTGCTGTCTTCGGCCGACTGGGTAGATGTGATCCTGGGGCTGGGATTGATCAAGGAAATCCCTGATCTGAAACCGGTCTCGATTGGGGCAAGAACCTGACCCAATCCGAAAATCCACATATTTCAAAGGAAGTCCATATGATCTTGAAAAAAACAAATTCCACAACTGATGCGGATACCCCGGAAAAATTATCCCTTGGGGAAAAAATACTGCTGTTGAAAGAGATCGATATCTTTTCGGGATTGACCGCTTCGGAACTGGCAGCCATCGCCTCGGTGACTGAAGAAATGGAAATGGCCGAAAATGAGGACGTGATCAAGCAGAACAGTATCGGCGAAACCGTTTATCTGATCATCAATGGCCAGGTATCGGTCATCATGGAAAAAGAGGACGGAAGCCAGGCAGAGATCGATCAGATGGATTCCGGCGCAGCGTTCGGGGAGATGGCCCTGATCGACAATTCTCCCCGATCTGCCACCATTCGAACCATCACCCCAAGCCGTTTTCTGATTCTTCATAAACAGGAATTCAAGGAAACCGCCATGGAATTCCCCCGCATCGCCCTGCAGATCTGCTCGGTGCTCAGCCAGCGCATCCGGCACCTGCATTCTCTGGTTCAGAATAAAAAATCATAAGGGTCTCCCATTTGATGCTTTCAGCAGCCGGACAATGGTATCTGCCAGATCATCCCGCCCCCGGTCCCTGAGCAGCGGGATCAGGGGCCGGTAAAACGGGGGCCGGACCCGGATGGTGATGTCGAACTGTGAAATATCTTCGGAAGTGATTTCATCGGTTTCAAACGCCCGGGTTTTATCCAGCAGACCCAGTGCCGTCAGTTCGGTCATGGTGCGTACGCATTTTTCACAACGGCCGCAATTGAGCTGATCCGGGACATTGGCCAGACAGACCCGGAAGTTCTGAAATGCCGTATCCCACTGAGAGACAATCCTGATTTTCTCCAGACGGGACCGTTCATAATCCCGGTGCCGGATTCTCACGGCATAGCTGGAGTATTCCGGATCCAGCAGCGGATGGGACCCGCAGGGATGCAGATTGGGAATGTCATAGGACGAACCGATGAACATCAGATGAATCCGGTTACTGAACCCATGGGCCATGGCAGCCAGGACCGCCCCGAAAAAACTGTTCAGCCAAAGGTCCCGCTCATCGCACAGATGGCGGATATTGGTATACACCGGCACCAGCGTCACCCCGGCATCGTCCGTGATCCGGGAAATCGCGGTGACGGCCCGGTCAAACACTTGCAGTTTGGCGCCCCGCTCCCTCACACCGCCGATATCGAATCCATGGAGAAAAAACCCCTCCTTGATATGGGCCGGATGAGATTCGGGGAAATTGAGACGGTTCAGGCGCAGCGCAGCCAGAGAATCCATGCCGCCGGACATGACCATCCCGGTTCTGCCCGGGTGGACCGGAAGCCGGTGCGCATCAGTGGCGGATTCGATCGGAATAGGCGTATACCGTCCCTGGGTCCAGTGGAACAGGAGGTGCATGGCCACCTGAATCCCTTCTTTGAGAAACGGACACACCGCTCCGTCCACAAACACCCGTTTTCCCCCAGATGCAGGGCCGGCAGCAGACATCCTGTCAGAAACGCGTCCGGATTGGCAGAAAACCCCCGGGCGTGGTCTTCCGGCGTTTTGAAAATACTTTTTCAGGCAGGTCGCTGTCTTCAAACAGAACCCGGGCTGAAGCCACGGCAAAACCGGCGTCCCGTTCCAGTTGAATATGGGTAATTTTCATGGATCTTCCTTTGGATTATTCTCTGTTTCTCATGTCTGTAACGTTTGACATCCTATAACCTGATGACCGGCGATCGGGCCTTTTCAGCGGCAAAATCAATGATCTGCAGGGCGATGTCAATGCCGCAGGCCGCTTCCAGGCCCCGGAATCCCGGAGAATAATTGACCTCGATGACACAGGGCAGATCACGGTGAGTCCCCATTATGTCGATTCCGGCAATATCCAGGCAGCAGGCCTTTGCCGCCGCCACTGCCATCTTTTCCCATAATACCGGGGATTGAATGATTTGCCGGCCGTGACGATGGATATTGGTTCTGAATCATCTGCCGCCGGCAGAAGCGTCATGGCTCCCGCCACCTGGCCACCGATCACCAGAATCCTCCGCATCAAGCCTCCCTGACGGGGGAAAGAACCGCTGAACCAGCAGACCTTTTACCGGATCGAGCCGGGCATTCACACAGGACCTGGCTTGATCAGGGCCATCGATTTTAAACACCCCGTCCCCTCCCATTCCGCTGGGCTGTTTGACCACCAACGGATATCCCCCCAGCCGGTCCACCGCATCAAAAAGAGATGTCTGCCGGGTGATAAAACAGGTGTCCGGCACCGGAATTCCGGCAGCAGCCAGAATCTGAAGCGTGATATACTGGTGCCGGGCAATGGTCACTCCCTCCAGACCGTTCACTAAGGGAATACCCATGGCCTGGAATTGCCGGAGTATCACAAATCCATACTCCCCATGGGCGATCCCTGGCGGGAAGTAACACATCCGGCAGATCACCGGTCAGTGACTCGCTACAGCCGTGAATCCCCGGGCCTGGTTTTGAGCGCACAGGTCAGCTGATACGGATTGATGAGTATCAGGCGATGTCCCCTGTGCCGGGCGGCCTGGTCCAGCCGTCCGTTGGGATGGAACCCCAGGCCATGAATAGTGAGAACACCGATGTTCATTGGATATCTTCTTTCGGGAACGGTTCGGAATTGGTACTGTTTTGTTTTTTTGGCGGGCGCATATGCACCGGCATCCAGATGCCCATCTGCTTGTTTGTCTGTTCACTGAAATAGGTGGTGATTTTCCGTGTGCGGTTCCACCGGGCGATTTTTTGGGTGGCCAAATTGGATTCGTCAATGACGGCAAACACCTTGTATTGACCAGCGCAGGCCGTCAACCCCTCCAGCAGTCGGCGCCCCACCCCCAGGGACCGGTACTCGGGCCGTACAGAGGTATAGCCCCTTTCCACATATCCGGAAAAATCCATGCCTGTGGCTGTTCTCAATCGCTGGATCAAAGCAGGCCTGGGATGTTTAAGGCAAGAACACCCCACTATTTTTTGTTTTCCATGGCACAGCCGATCAGATAGGCGTTCTCAAGATTGGACCGGACATGGGTGGCATTGACGGCTCCCCCGGCCAATACCATGGCATGGATCTGATCCAGACAGACCGGCATCAGATCTGCCGGAGACTTAAAAGAAAAAGCTATCTCCGTGCCCAGAACCAACCGGATGCCGCGAGCCCACCGCATCCGAACCAGATGATCTGCCGGATACTGCCCCAGGTAAGACAGAATCTCAAGCGGGCCGGCCAGGGTCTGCCAGAACGGAATGCCGGGCAACGAATCGATTTCCTCATAGGCATGGGTTATCTCAGGCAAAGGGCGATCCGGCGGCAGATCAAAGGAATGCACCACATGGGGATGGTTCAGGACAAACCGCGCCAAAACCGCATCCGTTCCGTTTTCAAAAAAGATCCGGAGCGGAAACATGGTTCCAGATCCCGGCTTTGGCGGTCTGCCATAACAGATTGGCAGGCTTCTGCGCCCGATCGGGCGAATTTTGCCACCGGATCATTTTCAATCCTTTGCCGATCCATTTTTCAAGCACGGCCGGCAAATCCGAAGGCGAAGAAGTATCCAGGCGGGCTGTCACACTGAACCACACCGCCTCTGTCTGCTTTTCCCGCCACCGGTAAACCCGGCCCATCTTTGCAAAAAAATCCAGAGGGCAGTGACGGCATGGGGCGGAAACCCAAGATGTCGTCTTCATTTCAGCAGGGTCCGTTCCTGGATGACCATGGAGGCCTGCCGGATAAAATCCGGGTGACTGTGATGCCGTCCATGAGGGTCCTCTGGATGTCCATCAATGTCAGATCCGGATGATACCGTTTTGCCTGAGCGACCACTTCCCGGCCGTTTCTGGCTTCCAGCACTGTGAAGCCCCGGTATTGCATCACATCTTTGAACAGCTTTCGGTTCCGGGGCTCATCTCCCACAATCAGAATGGTTCCGGTTTCCTTCATGAAATTTCCTTTGGCGGTGATGGTACCGCGTCCAGGGTGAATCTGGCTGCATTGGAAAGCAGATTGTACATGATCTGTTTGAGTCTTCGGTTGTCGGCGATAATCTGTTGTTCCTGAATCCCAGTGGTCATTTCTTTGTTCAGAGTGATATTATGTTTGGCCGCTTTCCAGAATATCATCCACATATTCCTGCTGTTTGTCAACCAGAGGCCCGAAATACTGCTCCTTGAGCACTCCGGAAAATCCGATGATCGCATTGAGCGGGGTCCGCAAGTTTATGGGACATTCAGGCCAGAAAATCGGATTTTGCCCGGTTGACCTGCTCAGCCGATTCTTTGGCCTGTTTGAGTTCGTTTTCGCACTGCAGCCGCTGGGTGATATTTTTCTTGACCGCCACAAAATGGGACACCTTCCTCTGAGGATCCCGGACCGGTGCAATGGATGCCCGCGCCCAATAGATGGCGCCGTTTTTATCTTTGTTGCAGAAAGTACCGTGCCAGTGCCTGCCCGATCATGCTTTTTTTATCTTTGACATTTATGTTTTTGCAAATGTTTATTTTCAAAAAATCAGCGTGTTTTCGCCTGTTTCTGACGGTTCTCTGTTCCGGAGTGAAATTAATTTTATGATTGACAAATAATCAAGAAATTTATAGTATTAAGAGTTTTTTATAATATTTCTAATCGACCTAAAGTGACAGGACAGATTGATTTGACAAGGAGAGTTTAACCATGTACGCAGTAATCAGAACCGGCGGTAAGCAATACAGGGTTCAGGAGAATCAGATCCTGAAAGTTGAAAAACTGGCGGGAACCGAAGGTTCGGAAATTGAATTCAACGATGTGCTTCTGTATTCAGACGGAGAAACCCTCACAGTGGGGAACCCGATGGTGGAGAACGCTGTGGTCCGGGCCCATGTCGTGGAACAGGGACGGGACAGAAAGCAGCTGGTCTTTAAATACAAACGGCGCAAAGGGTACCGCAAAATGCAGGGCCACCGCCAGCATTACACCCAGATTAAAATTGCGTCCATTTCCGCATAATTGAAACCAGAAAGGATGTGACACATGTCTCATAAAAAAGCTGCCGGCAGTTCAAAAAACGGCCGGGATTCAAACGCCCAGCGCCGGGGGGTTAAAAAATTCGGCGGACAGACCGTTTCAGCCGGCAACATCATTGTCCGGCAGGTGGGTACCAGAATCCATCCGGGAAACAATGTAGGGATGGGAAAGGATTATACACTGTTTGCCATGATCGACGGTGTGGTGACCTTTGAAAGAAAAGGCCGTGACCGTAAAAAAGTCAGTGTCTATGCCGCGTGAAATTCGTTGATGAGCGGTAATCACCATCAATCCGTG
>LQAG01000169.1_pt1 | contig 26551 bp, 35 predicted proteins | sample 1535801 | NCBI WGS metagenome assembly LQAG01 (sample SAMN04331584, study PRJNA305678) | bioreactor metagenome | isolation source: bioreactor_3 inoculated with Wadden Sea sediment 1st replicate of a... | place: Germany:Bremen | reverse complement strand
TTCGTTCCATTAACAAATGTTACAAATCTTCACCTGTTTTTACAGTAATAATACATATGCTGAGACTGCCACAAGTCAGTATCACCAAACTTATGGCAGCCTATTCGTATCTATTATATCAATAATAACATCAATTCCGTTTTGATTCCATCCACAAATGTCACTAATATTGGATGGAGTTGACTGCCATCAGCTTCATCTGATCTGTCAATTCATCCTCTAATAATTGCTGATTGCCAACAACATCTTCAACAAATGTTTATATAACACCCTAAGTAAATCAATATCCCAAAAATGGATCATGAATGATTCTATTTCTTTCAACATTGTTACCTTTTAGCAATTTCTTCAGTGATCTGGTGGCTGAAATACTCCCGGAAATATAATAATATGCATCATTACCCAATCGGTTCACCAGGTCTTTCAAAATATCTTGGGTTGCTGCTGCATCAGATGTCATTTGCAGCTTGATCTTGTCATTGGCCTCAGCAAGACTTTTAAGATCATCTTCAAACAGATGATAATCCGAAGCCACATGAACAACATGAATTTCTCTTCTGCTTTCATTTTCCAACTTCTTGAGAAGCGCACGTATCGGTGTAATCCCAACACCTGTTGCCACAAGAACCATCGGAGTAACGTCGTCCATCAACTTAAACCAACCGAATGGCCCCCTAACAGAAACCTTTTCGCCCTTCTTCATGCTGATCAACTGTTTCTTGAAACTACTGACACTCTTACCGGTTCTGGTTCCAATCATCATATATCCCTCTTCACTGATTGAAGCCACGCTGAAAGCCCGCCATTTCTTGCCTTCCACCTTTCTTTCAGGCAAAGTGAATATGCCATGCTCTCCCGCTTCCCACACAAGTTCCGGCTGTGCTTTCAGTTTTACAATATAATAGTCTCCATATGGGTTCTCAACGGATTCAAACGTTGCCGTCGATTTCTTAAACAATCCTTTAAAATCTGCCAATTTCATGTCACCAACTCCTTCTTCTTTTCAATTGTCTTACCAAAATACTTGATCTGTTCGATGAATGCCAACTTCTCCGCTTCCGAAAAATCTGACAGCAGTGCATCCAGGTATTTCATATGTTCAAGATGCACTCTGTTGAAGGCGTCTTTGCCGGCTGTTGTGATCTCAATCCAAAAGATCCGTTTGTCCGTATCGTCCTGGACCTTGATGACGAAACCCTGCTTCACAAGTTTATTCACCATATGTGTAATCGTTCCACTGGTTATAACTGCAACTTCTCCAAGTTTTTGCGTCTTGGCCCTTCCCACTTCATTCAGATGCGCAAGCATCGTATACGCACTTGGATTCATTCCCAATTCTTCCAGGTTCTTATACAGGCTGTTCATGAACGTATTTCCTAGTTTACTGAAGACCACCATGAGTTTGATATTTGTCGTCATCATCTCTTCTCCTTAACAAAAGTTCCATTCTCTAGATCATTGAAGGCTTCCATCAGTTCCTCTTTCGTGTTCATGACAATCGGTCCATACCAGGCAATCGGCTCATTGATCGGGACTCCTTCTGCAAAGATGAATTCCATTGCTTCAGAATCCGATCCAATGGTGAATTCACCAGGTGCAAGCGTATAGGCTGCTATAGATTCGACAGCATCGTCATCCAACCTGCCCTTGCCTTCAAGATAAAAACAAATCCCTGCTTGCCTCCACTCCTTGTCAATTGCATCTTGCTGCCCGGTTCCAAAATGACATGATACATCTCTATGCCTCTTTCGGATTTGTCTATTGGGCCTGTCTTACCTCTAAATCTGCCCGCAATGACCTTCACAGCGACGCCTTCATCGACAACCGTTTTCATCTCACCCCTTCTGATATACTGATAATCCGGTTCTTTCAGTTTGTCTGCCGCCGGCAGATTCACCCAAAACTGGAAACCCTGAATGCCATCCGGACTTGAAGCCGGCATTTCCTGATGCATGATGCCTCTTCCTGCTGACATCCATTGAAGCTCTCCAGCACCGATAACACCTTTGTTGCCCATACTATCCTGATGTTCACCTGAACCTCTGAGAAAATAACTGATGGTTTCCATCCCCTTATGGGGGTGCCATGGGAATCCCGGCAATTCCTTCTCCTCTGGTTCACTGAAATAATCCAACATGAGGAAGGGATCAAACTCTTTAGTTTCATCATGTCCGAAGACCCTGTTGACCATGACTCCGGCGCCTTCCATTACCTGTTGTGCCTGGTACCTATCTATTATTATCGACATATACATCTTCCTTTCAATTATCTTGATACTAAGATAATTATACACCCCATATATCTTGATGTCAAGATATATGGGTAATGAAGTGACTTGAACAGTCATGCCAACAGGACGAAAAAAAAATCAGCCCTGCAGAATTTACAGAACTGAATTCAGATAAGCACTTCTATAATTTATCCTCAACTAATCGATCAATCGCCTTGATCTGCTCCTCGTCGCTGTGCTCACTCCAGCTGCCCTTACCGGATGCTCCCCAGCATCCGAATCCTATGACACTGAAATCATGGTCGATCTTTGCTACGCGTTTGTATTTCATTGTTCGCTCCTTTATGCTTAACTTATTCTATTGATGCGTTGATATAAGTATAACTTCTTCAGCATCGAAATACTTTCATTATTGTGTCAAGTTTTACCACATTCTTGTTCTTTCGCATATGTATTTTTTACATGAATCCAAAAATTGCACAGAATCATTTTGGAAGAGATCGAGCCAAAGCAGACCGATGATAATATTTGCTGCAGAATACCATGCTGACATCTACTGCTCAATTGATATCTTCCACTTTCTTAGAGATTCAACCTTAACAAAACCATCGCTTGAAAAGTAAAGCTCCGAATCCGTCCCTTCTTTATAGTATAGCGATGTCATCGCATATTCTCCATCATTGATGAAAACCTCCAGCGAACTGACATCAAGCAAAGCCCGAAATTTAATCGTTCCTGAGAGATCCATATGGATTCTTCGGATATAATCGTTTTCTTTGTTCCGGCTCTCGTTGATCAATGTGCTATGCTTCCTGTCCAGAGTTACAGTACCATTAACTCTGTCGAAAGACAACCTCAAGAAGTCGCCCGCTTCGATACCGTCTCTTCTCTTATCAGCGAAGAAATCGATACTCATATGGTTGCTTTTTGACATATCAAAAGACATCTCCAGATCGATTTTATCGCCATTAAGCAGCGGATTGGAATAGTCCCCCTCGAATCCTTCGATCTCATCATCAACCGGACAGCATCTATATTTGTAGAGTGCATCGATCGGGTATTGATAGATTCTGTCGTCAATCAATTCAAGCTTCCTCGGAACAGTCATCGATCCATTCCATCCATGGTTTATTTTACTGTTGTGAAGCACATAATCTCGAATCCACATGTTCATCCATGCCATCAATACTCTGTTGCCATCTTCGTCTTCAATGCTTTGAGGTGCATAAAAATCAAATCCATAATCAAAGTCTTGAACTCTCTCCAGGTAAAACTGTCCGGATTCATAGTCGAACTTACCGATGAGAGCAAAGGTCATATAGACGTTTTCCAGTTTTTCCTTAATATATATATCACCATCAAGCATCACATTTTCAATGACAGGTTTCCCTTGAGGTGAAACTATTAGAATCTGGCGCCCGCCTAAATCGAATAAATCAGGGCATTCCCAAACAGTCCCATATTCTTTCCCAAGACTGAAATTGTTCAGATATTCCCAAGTATATCCATCATCCGATATGTAGAACAACACTTGAGCCCGGTATTCTTTGGTTTTGGAACCGCATACCATATAATAGCGGTCCTCGTGTTTCCACACCTTCGGATCGCGAAAATCCTCCAGTCGTCCGTTCTGCATCACCATATCCGAACTGACGACCGGATTGTTCTCATATTTGGCGAATCGTCTACCATCTACTGAAGTAGCCAAACATTGCACTTGCCGCACCCCATGAAATCCAATCTCTTCGTCCTTTAACGATTCTTCTCTCAGTAGGAGATTGTGATCATATTTCTTTTCGAGATTGCTGTCATAATATCCGGTATAATACAATCGCAGTTCGTCATCCACCACAATAGCCGTACCGGAAAAAATGCCATGTTTATCATAGGATTCTCCCGGTTCTAATGCTATGGGTTCATTTTCCCAGCAAATCAGGTCCGTACTGGAAGCATGCCCCCAGAACATGGGACCCCAAAGGGTATCATAAGGATAGTATTGATAGAACATATGATAACTGCCCTTATATCTGCAAAATCCATTTGGGTCGTTCATCCAGCCTACCGGTGGCATCAAATGGTAAGTATGCCTGAATTTTACGTTGACATCATCCTGTTTGTCTTCGATATACTGATTGACGTTTATTCTTCCATTCGCATCTTTATATTTGTCCATATAATTGTTCATCATCTCTTTCTATGATTCGTAATATAATATCATGACTCATTCCTGTACTCCCCGGGTGTCATACCGAACTGTTTCTTGTAAGAGCTGACAAAATAGGAGATGTCGTTGAATCCGACCATACCGGCAATCTGTGAAACGGGGTAGTCAAACGTCTTCAGGAAGTCCTTTGCCTTCTCCAACCTGAAGGTCTTAACATACTTGGAAAAAGGTATGCCTTCTTGTTCTTTAAAGACACGGCTGAAATAGGATGCATTGACAAAAAGGATATCTTTTGCCAGAGCATCTTGTGATATGTTGTCCTGATAGTGGTCTTCGATATAGCGTTTCGCTGTTTCAACAATGTTCCTGCTTTGATTCTTTATCCCGTTGTCATTTCGATAGCAGACAGAGACAATATAGTTGGTGACATTCAAAAAATACCCGTCAAGATCATCGTATTTGCCGGAACGAATTGATGTAAAACAGGAATATCCTCGCTTCTTTCATCTTCTGATGACAATCCGTTAAAAAGCGTGTCCTCGGAGATATCTTTCATTAAAGCGTCAAACTCAAGCAAAAGGGTGACACTCTTTTCCTCTTTGACTTTTTGAAAGAACGGCTCCAAAGCTTTGAAAACCTGATTGGCATTTTGAAGATAAATCCTATACTTGAGAGCATTGATCCATTCCATCATTTCCTTGCTCAGCCCCTGATTATGTACGGCCGCTTCATAGTCAGATACAGCCTGGCCTTCGAAATAAAAGCTTAACGAAGCCTTCAGCGCTTCATCATAACTCTTATTCATTTCAGAAATCCCGTTCCTTATGGAACTGATACCAATGCTTGTCAGTGAATCCCCATGCCATTCCTTCAACTTCTTCATCAGAACCGGCAACGTGATCACCTTCAAGTGTTCCGAACCAAGTTCATCAGTTACCAAATATATCATGTGATTCTCAAGGTTAAAAACAGGAATGTTACTGACCGGTATCTGATATATACCATTCGTGTCAGTTTTCGTGATTTCACTGATACTGTTATCCTGTATACCAGCACAGGTCCTTACTGCTGCAAGACATAATGAAAACTTTGAACGATCGATACCTATGTAGGATTCAATATCTGATTTCCCGCTGCCATATCCATGAATCAGCAGATTGGCAATCTGTTGAGTCAATACTGTCATTTTCGCCTGATCCAACTCACCCTTCATAGCCACTTCTTCCATGGATTTCAATTTCTTGTTCTCGATTTTCAGCTTGATCTCCTGAAGCTTCTCCCGGACTTTTTGTTTATTGACAGGTTTCAGCAGGTAATCCTCCACTCCAAAGCGCAGTGCTTTCCTGGCATATTCAAAATCTGCAAAGCCACTGATGACTATCATCAGAATATCCTCATTCATTTCATATACCGCTTCAATGAGTTCCAGACCGCCCATTTCAGGCATACGGATATCGGTGAGCAGCAAGTCAATATCATTTTCAGCCAGGATCTCTAACGCTTCACTCCCATTGGTGGCTTCAAAAATCACATCCGATTCATCCAACTCATCTCTGACCCTTTTCACAAGGGCCATCCGGTTATAATATTCATCTTCAGTTATCAAAACATGCATTTACTCACCTTCAGTCTTTGATATCTTCAAGTCTTTGATATCTTTAAGTCTCTTATACCTTTTCTTCTATACTTGAGTCTTCTTTACTATTGTTGACAATATTCTCAGAAGATTCATTGATCTAATCTTCTGTATAGGGAATCTGAAAACTCACTTCAGTATATACCCCTTCTACACTGTTGATATTCAATGCGTATTCTGGACCATAATAATCCTTCAGCCGGTAATTCACATTTTCCAGCCCGATACTTGCATATTCCAAACGGTTCAGATAATCCTTTGATGTTTTTGTCATTCTGTTTCTGATATCCTCCAGCTTCTCAGGTGCCATTCCAACACCATCATCCTTCACGATTATTCTGATCACATCGTCCATCATTTCCACCTTCAAACTCACCGTTCCGCCGGAACGCTTCTTTTCAAGGCCATGGTAAATTGCATTTTCCACCAATGGCTGTATCAGGAATTTGAGAATTGGCTTATTAAGAGCGCTTTCATCTATATGTTTCTCAAACCTGAATCTGTCCATGAATCTAAACTGCTGAATGGTCAGATAATTCTCCACCTGAGCCAACTCTTCCTCAATGGCGACAACACTGCTTTTTGCAGATTGAATCTTAACATTTCAGACAAACTGCCCGCCATTTGACTGATTTCATCAACATTATGGATTTCACCGATTGAACTGATGGTATTCAACGCGTTATAAAGAAAGTGAGGATTCACCTGGGACTCCAGCATTTTAAGTTCTGCCTTCTTCTCATAGAGCTCCGCTATGTACCTGTCGTGAATGGTTTTCTCCAACTTCTGAACGGTTTTGTTGTATGACCCCATCAAGTATCCCATTTCATCGTCATGAATAACCTCATCATCAATGGTTTTGAAATCACCGTTTTCCAGGTGTTTCATGGCACCCTTCATATGACTGATCGGCCTTAGCACCTTTCTGGAGATATATCCTGCAATAAGAATGAATGCCGCCAACAATGGCAACATGGTCCAAATATATATGAAGACCGAACGCAGCATGAAGCTGTTGATGATTCGCATGGGTTTATACTGGATAATCCACCATCCTGTAGATTCATTCAGCTGCTTCACCGTCAAAAGCCGTTCACCATTGACAGTGATATCCTTCGTGTTGTTGTCATCGGTTTGACTGAGCATAGGTTTAATGGCTTCAAAGAGATCCTCATCCGCAATCGTTGCAGCACCAGCGCGATAGATAATCTCATCGTCACTGGCAACCAAGAATTCTCCCTCGATACTATCTTCCTCACTATCCAGAGTCAGGTATCCGCGGAGTTCATCCAGACTCAGACTGACCATACAATATCCCTGTTGCTTGAGATTGGATGAATTCATCAGATTCCTTGTAAAAATAATACTCTCAACGCCGTACAAATCCACAATCGGAGAGATGGAAATAGCTTCACCCGATGCCTTGTGCTCTTCAAGAACATCAATATAGACATGTTTGGCAAGATCAAAATCCGGAGATTTATTGGAGTAGAATTCACCGTTGACACCAACATATACAACATTATAGTAAGGAGTTTTCAGGCTGATCATGGACCTTATAAAACCATTCATGTCACGGACATCCTGTATGTAATCCATGCCTTCTGGTCTCTCTCTTTTGGCTATGATCGCTTCAATCTTGCCATCCAGCATTTGCAGGGAGGCGAACTTGTGCACCTCTTCAATCACCTGATTGAGCTGCTGATTCACATAGAGATTGCTCTGGTCCATAACATCATTGAAGGTGCTCTGCACGTCACCGAGTGTCCTCAAGGAAAAGAAAAGAAACAGAGCAGTAAAGGGCACGATGATCAAACCAATATATACTAAGGCCAATCTCTTTCCCAATGTTCTGATTCTTTTCATAATGACACCTCTTCACATATTATTAATGCTTCACTGCACCTTGTGTAATCCCTGATACTATATACTTTTGCATGCTTATATACATTAATACTACAGGTAATGTAGACAAAAAGAAAGAGGCAAAGGCTAAATTGTAATCAAACATGTATTGGGATTTGAAGTTGTACTGGAACAACTGAATTGTCCAGTAATTCTGTGAACGGTTCAGAATCAACAGCGGCAACAGGAAGTCATTCCAAATCCATAAAGAGTTCATCACCACAATCGTTGCCGTCATAGGTTTGAGCAAAGGAAAAATGACTTTCACATAACTCAGCGGAATATTGCATCCGTCAATGTATGCCGCCTCTTCGAGGTCCATTGGAAGTGTCTTGATATAACCCACATACAGGAACACACTTTGAATCAGGGCAAAAGTCAAGTATAAAACGACAAGTCCGCCTTGATTCAACATATCAATCCTTGTCATCAGTTTCGTCAACGGTATCATGATAACCTGAAACGGAATGAAGATCCCAATCGTCATATATCCAAAAACAAACTTGAAAAAACCATGATTCAGATTCCTGGCTATGGCATAGGATGTCAAAGGAGCAAGAACAACGATCAAGATAATCGCCCCAATCGTGATGACAAACGAATTCATCAGGAATGTGGGGAAATTGGCCTTGTTGATGACATCAATGAAATTACCGATGTATAAGGATTTAGGTAGTGCGAAAAAATCTTTGGACGTCTCCTGTGGTGTCTTCATGGCAGTAATGATTGTCAGATATACCGGATAAGCGATCAGCAGTCCTCCAGTCAGAAGGACAATATAATTGAATAACTTCATACCCTGTTTTCTAATGATCATCCTTCCACCTCGAACTTTCTAAACACTTTCATCTGTACGACAGACACAACGATAATGATGAGGAACAATATGACGGCAACTGTTGTGCTGTAGCTATACTTCAGCTCCTTGAATGCATAGTTGTAAATAAGCACTCCAACCGATTCCGTTGCCTTGGCAGGACCACCGCCGGTCATTGCCATAATATAGTCGAAAACTGTGATTCCTGATTTCAATGTCAGAATAAAAACAACATTTAATGATGGCACCAGATATGGGAATGTAATGTTTGAAAACCGTTGAAAGCTATTGGCCCCGTCGATTTTGGCTGCTTCCAACAAAGAAGCCGGAACGCTTTGCAATCCTGCGATAAACAACAGTGTAGGCAGTGCAACCCCCTGCCACAGAGCGACAATCAATATACCATAGATTGCAAAATCAGGATTGGCAAGGATATTGGAGCTTAGCACCTTGATATTCATTGCTTCGCCGATGACCGGTAAAACTTTGTAGAATATTTGATTGAATACCATTCCGACCGTAATCAAGCTTAAGATAGTCGGGAACAGAAAAACACTCCTGAAAGCCTTCTTGAATACAATTTTCGAATCCAGAATCAGTGCAAGTATCAACGAAAAAAGTATCACTCCCACAACCAGTAATATGGTATAAGTCAATGTAAAAGAAATACTGTTACTGATTCGATGATCGCCTAATACCTTCAAATAATTCTGCAATCCTATAAAATCAAACTCTTTGGATATCCCATTCCAGTCCGTCATGCTGTAATAAATTCCATCCACCATAGGGTACATGAAGAATACTGTCATGAGAATCAGTGCAGGCAATGTAAATAGATAATAGAATATATGGACACCTTTTATTTTCACGATGAACTCTCCTTTATTAAAGCGGCTCTGCCTTTCAACAGAGCCGCTTTGGCAGTTATTGGTTACTGTGCAAAAATCGCATTCATCTGTTGGAGATATGCATCTACATCTTTGGTAACAACAAGTTCCTGAGCCAAATCATTGAACTGGCCTTCCATACCTGCCGCCCATTTGAAATGGTGCCACTGGAAGCTCTTTCCTTCATCAAGCAGGTTTGTAAGTGACTTAAACTGCTCAATTTTGGTTTCTACACCAGTGATTGTTGACGGGGATTTATCCAAGTCAGCAAAGATCTGTGCATTTTCAGGTTGCGCAAGGAACTCAATAAACTTTAGGGCAGCTTCAGGATGTTCAGTATCTGCTGACATGGAAACTGCAGCATCAATTCCATAGATGACTTTTGAGTTTTCTGCCTTGGTTGCAGGTACCGGGAACATGGAAAATTCAACATCAGGGTTTGCCTTTTGAATGGAAGGCATCGCCCAGATACCCTGAATCAACATCACGGTTTCTTCGTTGGCGAACAGATTAATGGCATCTCCATAACCAACTGCAAGAGCGTCATCTGTACCGTAGTCCCTTAATGCTACTACGCGTTCCGCCATTGATCTCAGCTCGGCACTTTGTGTTGCATCGCCGCTTCCATCCTCCAATGAAGCGTAGAAAGCTTCAGAATTTCCAAGTTCACAACCTGACATTTGATTCATTGAGATACCAACTGTCCAAGACTCCTTGTCAGCCAATGCCATCGGTGTATATCCATTGTTCTTCAGTGTCTCAAGGATGGTCTCAAATTCAGCATAATCCTTTGGCGCTTCCAAACCAAGTTCATTGAAAATACGGGTGTTATAGTAGATACCGATTGTGTTCACAGATATTGGTAGAGAGTAATTACCACCATTGATCTCAACACTTTCAACGACTCCCTCTTTCACATTGTCAAGGAAAGCCTGACCTGTGAAGTCATACATGAAGCCCTCCTCTGCCCTGATCTTGAATTCAGCCGCATTCGGGTAATCCAAGAACACATCAGGTGTATCTCCACTGGCAACCCTTGCCATCAAAACACTTCCGGGATCCGGCACATTATTCTGAACGACTTTGATGTTAGGATTCTCTGCTTCAAATTTTTCTATCAAAGCGTTAATGTATCTACTGCTTCGACCTTCTGCTGGAAATACTCGATTTCAACCACTTCTCCAGTCGCTCCCTCTGCAGCTGAATCTGTTTCTTTGCCAGTCTCTTCTTTCACCTTTGTCGTTTCGTCAGGCGCCGAATCGGAATCCTCACTCGAACCACATCCTGTGAAGAATACCATTGTCATGGACAATACCAATAATGTAACAACTAAGTTTTTGCTAGTTTCATTTTACTACCTCCTTTTGTTATACTCATATTGTATTACCCATGACACTTTTCCAGTATGAATTTTTTTACCATATCCATATGATTAATTTTACTCACAGTTTATCCATGGTAAGGGTCAGGAAGGTCCTAGACTTCGACCTTACCATGGATAAACTGTCACCTGATGTCCACAAACCTGTCACAATCGCCCCCTATAATTAAGCCATAAGATCAAACAAACGCAGGAAAACACCCTGCAACATCAGCGAGTAATATCGCACCATATAATAGGAGGAATGATCATGAAAAATTAATTGTAACCTTTATCGCAGTATCAGTATTGACAATGAGTCTTCTCGCGGTATCCGCTTCAGAAACTGAAGAAACAACTACAGGCAATATGGATGCGGAGACTTACAAGGAGCTTCGAAAAGCGAGACTGGACAAGGCACAAGCCGATGGTCTGATTGACGACGAACAATATGAAGCCATGTGGCAACATATCCAAGATAATGCTGCAGAAGGCAACTTCGGCAGAGGTCCAAGAGGCTATGAGACCGCTGACAGCGAAGAATGCGTTCTAGGAGAAGAAGGCAAGATGGGTATCTTCCGAAATGAAAATGCAGGCCTTCGAAACGGTCAAGGCAATGGCATGGGCGGCAGAAACGGCGCTAGAAACGGCACTGGCGAAAGAGTTCAAGACGGCTCCGGATATGGTGCAGCAGGCGCCGGTAATCATGGTGGCGGCAGAGGCATGATGCTTCAAGACGGCAGTGCCGGCAACGAAGATTGTATTCTTGACAACTAACTGACACTGAACAGGAAAAACGTCATGGATTCGTATATCCATGACGTTTTTATGCCGTAATTCCAGTTCATTATTTACCCTTCATACTCAGAAGTTTTGCTTCAGTTCGCTTTCAATCTTCGCAAGCTCTTCTTCCGCTTCCTTGCGTTTCTGTCTGCCTTCGTTCTGAATCTTCACCACTTCATCCAGAGTTGAAATCAACGACTGGTTGGTGGCTTTCAGGGTTTCGATGTCAACGATGCCCCGTTCGGATTCCTTGGCGGTTTCGATGGTGGCCATCTTGAGAGTCTCCGCATTTTCTTCAGGAGCTCATTGGTCATATCGGTGACTTCCCGTTGTGCCTTGGCCGCCTGTCCGGCATGACTGACACCGAGGGCTAGAACCATCTGGCTTTTCCAAAGCGGAATCGTATTGACGATGGTGGACTGGATCTTCTCAGCCATCAGGGTGTCGTTGCTCTGGACCAGACGGATCTGGGTGCCATCTGGATGGAAATCATCCTGGTCAACTCCAGGTCATGGATCTTCTTCTCAAAACGGTTGCACAAAGATGTCATATCACTGACCGACTGAGCATGCTCTGCGAGGCCGCTTTCATTGGATTTCTTGATCAGCTTGGGCAGTTCCTCTTCCCGGACTTTGGCAAGTTTCTTCTTGCCGGCCAGGATATACATGGAGAGTTCCTTATAGTAGGTCTTGTTCAGATCATACATCTTGTCCAGCATCGCCACATCCTTCAGCAGCTGGATCTGATGTCCTTCGAGAATCTCGCAGATCGTATTCACATTGCCTTCCGCCTTGGAATACTTGGCTTTCATCGCATCAAGCCGGTTGGAGGATTTCTTGAAGAAGCGCTTCAGGCCTTTCTCTTCCTCTTCGATGTCAAAATTCTTGAGTTCCGTCACAACACCCGAAAGCATCTCACCGATTTCGCCGAGGTCCTTACTCTTGACATTGTTCAGCGCAGTCTCCGAAAAGTCTGCAATCTTCTTCTGTGCTCCGGCACCGTACTGCATGACCAGATTGGAATTTTGCAGTTCGATTTTCTCTGCAAAATCACTCAGTTGTTTTCTTTCCTCATCCGACAGGATGCTTTCGTCAAAACAGTTTTCTCTTCGACAAGGTCGATTTCCTTCTTGGGTTCTTCCTCAAACGGTTCAAACGTCAATGTAGGTTCATCTTTACTCATTGCTCATTTCCTCCCTCGTTATTTGATACGTCGAAATCATCCTCCGTCAGCCCCTCTTGGGCAAACATGGTCTCAAGCACGGAGATGTCCGTCGATACATCCATTGAAGCACTTGCAAAAAAACCATCAAACAGGTTCACAAATCCTGCATTGATCGTATCCAGGGCGTCTTTAATCTCAGTCTTGGCAGTCGTGATGTTCTCACCCTGAATCGGCTGCTGTTCGAACTCCTGGTAAGCATGGAGCAGTTTCAACGTCGTCGGTAGATAATAACGCATGAACTTACGCACATCCGAAAGTTGACTGGGATGCTCTTCGATATAGCCGATGATCTTCCCGATGATCTCTTCCATACGCAGCACCTTAGCCGATACTTCCTTGTCATGGATCTTGGCATTCGCTTCGCTGACCTGACGGATGTAATCCTTGCCGTCCTCGATGGTCCCAGCCAGCTCCAGACCGATCCTTCCCATGCTTTCCAGTTTTCTCTGATCTTCGAGTTGCTCCTGTTTTACGGCTTCCAGTTCCTTCTGCTCTTTCAGGTATCTTTGATATCTATCACGGTTCAGCATGATGAGGGTCTCTTCATTGTTGATATGTCCCTGGGGAAACATCCCGATATCAATCATCTTCCTCATATCCTTCACCACAAATTTTTCATTGAAACCGCTGTATGCAGAGAGTTCCCCGACACTGCAGCTATCTTTTCCCATAAAATAATTCAGATATCTGCGGTACCGTTTGATGCGGTTGCGGATACCCGATCCTCTGATGTCCATGACGATGCTGCTGACCAGCAGCAATAATGCTCCTCCCAGAGGTACCGGACCGGCACCGAGAAGACCGAGGATCAGTACCAGGGCTCCAGTCAGGAAAGTCCCGATGATGCCGAATACCGTCAACAGGATTCCTGCGACATTCCCTACAGGTGCATGGGGAAAATATATGGGTTTAGGTTTTACTCTGACGATTTCTTTTTCCTTTTGGCCTGCGGCTTTGGTTGCTGGGATTCCACCTGGATGGAGGCGATGGCTTTTCTTGCCTCTTCAAAAGCCATCTCCAAGGCACTGTTCACCGTATCGCTGACGTCCTTGCCCAGCTTCTTGTAATCACCGCTGTCGACCGTATTCTTGACGATCTTCCGTAGGTCATCGCCAAGGTCTGACCATTCCTTTTTTTCATGGGAACCTCCAAATGTTCTCTAACTTATGTCACTATAATTATATCCTATCGTATGGAAATAAACAATTTGGATTGCATTAAAAATACATAGGACATGCCTGGACAGTCCTATATCTTGCACGAAAAAACATGGGACATCATGTTCATGGTAAAGGGTGAATAGAAAACAAGAACATGAACAGACAAGGCCTCGCAAAAATGCGAGGCCTCGAATCTTTCAAAGCATTTTCAGTTGTTCAGTCTTGGAATTAATCCAGTTTCTTCATCAATTCTTCTCTGAGATCTTCAAAACCAGGCTTGCCGAGAAGTGCGAACATGTTCTTCTTGTATGCTTCAACACCCGGTTGGTCGAACGGATTGACACCCAACAGGTAACCGCTGATACCACAAGCTTTTTCGAAGAAGTAGATCATCTTACCGAAGTTGAACTCGTTAAGGGCTTCCATTGTAAGCACCATGTTCGGAACTCCACCGTCAACGTGAGCGAGCAATGTACCCTGGAATGCCTTCTCGTTGACGAAGTTGAAGCCTTTGCCTGCAAGGTAGTTCAAACCGTCGAGATTCACATCAGCCTCTTCGATGACAACGTCCTCAGCAGGATTGTCCACCATGACAACGGTCTCGAAGATGTTTCTTCTGCCTTCCTGGATGTATTGACCATGGAGTGAAGGTCCGTTGAGTTATGAACGGCTGCAGGGAAGATACCCTTGTTATCCTTACCTTCGGACTCGCCGTACAACTGCTTCCACCACTCTGCCACGAAGAACATAGCCGGCTCGTAGTCTACAAGGATCTCTGTCGTCTTGCCTTTGTTGTACAGCGCGTTTCTGACTGCAGCGTATTGGTAGCATACGTTTTCTGCGATATTCGTGTTGCTGTATTCTTCACGGCCTGCTGCCGCACCTTCCATCAGCTTGTCGATGTCGATGCCTGCAGCTGCAATCGGAAGCAAACCAACAGGAGTCAGTACGGAGAAACGTCCGCCGACATCATCCGGAATGATGAATGTCTCGTAACCTTCAGAGTCAGCCAACTGGCGAAGAGCTCCTCTTGCTTTATCTGTCGTGGCGAAGATTCTCTCCTTCGCTTCATCCTTGCCGTATTTTTCCTCAACGATTTTCTTGAGAACTCTGAATGCGATACCCGGCTCAGTCGTCGTACCTGACTTGGATATGACGTTCAGGCAGACATCCTTGCCTTCGATGAATTTCACCATTTGGCTGAGGTAAGTACCGCTGATTGTATGTCCTGCAAACAACACTTGAGGACCTTTGCGTTCTTCATTCGCCTGCATGTTGTAGAAGCAGTTGGAAAGGCCTTCGATGGCAGCTTTGGCACCGAGATAGGATCCGCCGATACCTATAACGATAAGAACGTCAGCCTTTTCCTGAATCTTCTTGCCCGCTGCTTTCACGCGATCGAACTCTTCCTTGTTATAGTTGACCGGAAGGTCCATCCAACCTAAGAAATCGTTACCAAGACCTGAACCGTCATGCAGTGTGTTGTGAGCCGCTACAACAAGCTTCTCCAAACCTTGGACTTCATGATCCAGTACACCTGTTTTCGAATAATCCAGTTTTAAACTCATAATATTCCTCCTGTATTCCTTAAAACATTGTATCAGATGGTTCAATGTGTCTATCTACTTATCATCTATCTTTAGTCCTGTCCGAACCATCCCGTTAGTACCCATTATAGCCCAAAACTTCAAGGATTTAAACGGTTTATTTTGAATTCTGACATATTATCCAATGGGTCTTTGGTCTCAATTGAACTTTTGTTCAAATTACCTTTATTTCCGAGCAACTCCGGTGTGCCTCCATTGGATTTATTGCTATCCTTTTCAACTAACTATCCCTATATCCTTTCGGTGATATCCCAACCTTTTTCTTGAACATCTTGCTGAAAAGATATGGATCCTGATACCCGACGGAAAAAGAGATGCTCTTGACCGGCAGGTCTGTTGACACAAGCAGCTGCTTAGCCTTTTCCATCCTGATTGTCAAAAGGTATTCCTTGGGACTGATGCCGAACTGCTCGACAAAAAGACGGTAGATTTGCGTTCTGTCCAATCCGACAAACTCGGACAGATCATTGATGGTGACAGGCATCGAATAATTCTTCTTCAGGTAATCCACCGATGACCTAATGCTGCCCTTCATTCGATTTTCCGGTTCGTTTTGATGAAACCGCTCATAATGCTTCCTCATTTGGCTGAACAGTTCATATACTCCGGCAATCTCCTTCAACCGGTCACTCTTGTTCTCGATCTTCATTTTTATCAGCTCAGTCACCATTTCCTGCAGCCATGTGCTTCCCGTCTCTGAAACCTGATTTTTCGTGAATCTTTTCCAAGACCACTCATATGAATCAACTCTCGTGCCGCAACTCCGCTGATCCCTATCCAGTAATACTCCCAGGGATCTTTGTCATCGGCTGCATAGGTTGTTACCTCATCAGGAAGAATAAGGAACATCTCCTCCTTCACGATTTCAATGTTCTTATCATCAAAGTTCAGCCTCCCCTTCCCACCAACGACAAAGTGGATAAGATAATGGTCTCTGACCGCAGGTCCGAAGCTGTGACTCTGGCTGCATTTCTCATGTCCTACCTGGGACAATCGGATACTTGCATAACTTGATTCGCTCCCATACAGAGAATTGTTCTTATATTCAACTGATCTTTCATCGTTCATATCATCACCTATGATTTTCCTGCAACATTTTGACATCTTCATGCAACCTGACTCCATTCCATCTTATCATGATTTCCGATAGACTATCAATATGAACTTAAGGAGGAACAACTATGATAAAAATATGTTTTCTTGGTGCCGGGAGCACCGTGTTCTCAAAAAACGTCATCGGCGACTGCATGCTTCTGGATGCCTTCAAAGATGCAACCTTTGCGCTTTATGACATCGATGAGGAAAGACTGAACGATTCCAAGATGGTCATCGATGCCCTGAATAAGGACTACAACAGCGGAAGGGCCACTGTCGAAGCGCACCTCGATCCCCGCGAAGCTTTCAGGGATGCGGATTTCATCATCAACGCCATCCAGGTTGGAGGCTACGATCCCTGTACGATTACAGACTTTGAAATCCCCAAGCGCTACGGACTACGACAAACCATCGCAGACACCTTGGGTATCGGCGGTATTTTCGCGCTCTGCGTACCATTCCCGTCATGCTCGACTACGCGACGATCATGGAGGAAGTCTGCCCGGATGTATGGCTGCTCAACTATACCAATCCGATGGCGATGATCACCATGGCCTTGCTGAAAGGCACCAACATCAAGACCATCGGCCTGTGCCACAGCGTCCAGACCTGCGCCCCCAAACTGATGGAAGGCCTGGATATGAATACCGTAGGCATGACTTATAAGATTGCCGGCATCAATCACATGGCCTGGCTTCTGGAACTGAAGCAGAGCGGCAAGGATATCTATCCGCTCGTCAAGGAAAAGGCCCTGGCAAGAACCGACCTTCATGATGACATGGTCCGCTATGAAATGATGCGCCAGTTCGGTTACTACGTCACCGAATCCAGCGAGCACAACGCCGAGTACCTTCCGTACTTCATCAAGGATAAGTATCCGGAGCACATCGAACGTTTCAACATTCCTCTGGATGAGTATCCGAGACGATGCATCCGCCAGATCGAAGAGTGGGCAACACGTAAAGGAGAAATCCTTGCAGTCAATCACATCGACCACGAAAAATCCAATGAATACGCTGCCAACATTATGGAGGCCATCATCACCGACAAGCCTTATAAAATCGGGGGCAACGTCATGAACACCGGACTGATCGCCAACCTCCCTAAAGACTGCGTCGTCGAGGTCCCCTGCCTGGTGGACGGCTCCGGCATCAACCCGACCTTCATCGGCGACCTGCCACCGCAGCTTGCCGCTCTCAACCGCACCAACATCAACGTCCAGCAGCTGACGGTCGAAGCCGCCCTAACCCTGAAGAAAGAGCACATCTACCACGCAGCCCTGCTCGACCCCCACACCAGCGCCGAACTCTCCATCGACGACATACGAAACCTCGTCGACGACCTCATCGAAGCCCACGGCGACTGGCTGCCAGACTACAACTAGGACGTGCCAGGAAGGTCCTAGGACTAAAGTCCTTGGGACCTTCCTGGCACGCACTACGTATATTCGTACATATCGTATCTCTCATTGACTGACATCTCCTTCAAATGTATACTTGAATGTAACACTATGTCTAATACAACTTGTTACGGATAAGGAGAAGCCATGGAACTCATCATTGCCGCAATTGCGCCAGCAGCCTTGCTGCTGATCGTTTTCTATAAACTGGACCGTTACGATCCTGAACCAATCAAACTGCTGGTAAAACTCTACGTTCTGGGCATGATCAGCGTCATCCCCATCATCATCGTCGAGAGGATACTGCAGGCTTTCAACATCTTCCGCTTCTACGGGTCGGACCTGATGAACCTCTACGAAGCTCTTGTAGTAGCCGGCTTCAGCGAAGAGCTCTTCAAATGGGGTATCGTTCTGCTGATCGCTTTCAGACATAAGGCTTATGACGAGTACCTGGATGGTATCATCTACTGCGTCTATGTCAGCCTAGGCTTTGCAACCGTTGAAAACATCCTGTATGTCATCGAAGGCTCCTATAGCGTGGCGGTTATGCGCGCAATCCTGGCAGTTCCCGCCCATATGCTCTTTGGCGTATCCATGGGATATTACCTTTCGATAGCTAAATTCAGTCCAAAAAAAATAATCAGGAGCAGATACTTCGCCTACTCGCTGATCATTCCCATATTGCTGCACGGTGCCTATGACTACATCCTGATGAGTCAATACCGGTTCCTTTTGTTTTTCTTCATCCCGTATGTCGTTTGGATGTGGGGATTCAACCTCAGAAAACTGAAGGTTTATCACCAGAATTCTCGTTTCAACCACTTGTCCAATGAAGAAGTATGAGATAGAATAATAATGTAATCGCATTTAATGGTTAAGGAGACAAAATATGCTAGCTGAGAATTCAAGACATATGTCAATCGAAGAGTTCAACCAGTTGAATAATAGCGACAATAATATCTATGAGCTGATTGAAGGCCTGGTTTTGATGTCACCACGCCCATCCATCGTCCATCAAAAAACACTTACCAAACTCAGCTTTTATCTGAGCTCCTATTTTGATGGCAAAAAATGTGATGTTCTCAACGAAGCAGAAATTCAGCTAGGCGATAACGTTGTTGTGCCGGATCTCTTCATCTATTGCGATTCCGACAAGTTCTCAAACCAAAGATATATTGGCAGTCCTTCTGTTGTCATCGAAATTCTAAGCCCCTCAACTGCATTCAAGGATTTGAACACAAAGATGAAACTGTATGAGAAATACGGAATTGAAGAATATTGGATTGTCAACACCAATACACAGACCATCGTCGTTCACAATTTCACCCAAAAGACTTCCTTGGAATACTCAAAAGATCTGCCTCTAAAATCCAATATCTATCATAACTTGGAAATTGATCTCGGAAAGATATTCCTTTAAGCAATAAGCATATGTGCTCCCATGGCTCAGTCGGTAGAGCGATTCACTCGTAATGAATAGGTCACCGGTTCAAATCCGGTTGGGAGCTTGAAAGCCTTCATTTCAACGAAGGCTTTTTTCATGCCGGATTCTATGATGCCTCTTGCCCAATCCTCAATATTATAAAACAAAGAGCCCTGTGACCATCACAAGACTCTACATCATCATTCCAATATTAATCGGGGTGACAGGATTTGAACCTGCGACCTCTTATTCCCGAAACAAGCGCTCTACCAAGCTGAGCCACACCCCGATACATTGCGATCCACTATATTCGACGCTTCAAACTGAAGCTCTCCGCAAAATTGCCGTACTCATAGTATATTACTACTTTTAACAATATTCAAGTGCTAATTGAAGTTTTTCAAGATTTTACCATCAGTGTCCAACACCGTGAATACCTCTCAACATCATTGCTCAAAGCTACAGTCATCCCTAACCGGACACCCTTCGCAAAGGGGTGTCTTCAGGCAATGACGCTTCGCATGTTCGACGATCAGCGCATGGTAATGGTTATAGATGACGGTGTCCTGTTCCAGCGCACTTTCAAACATGTTCTGGAAGCTCTCGTATTTTTTCGGAACATCATAGCCCAAGCGTTCAAAGAACCTTCGCGTATAGGCATCGATGACAAACGAGGCTTTCTCCAAAGCATACACCAGCATGTCATCTGCGGTTTCGGGACCAATACCCTTGAGTTTCAGAAGCTCAGCTCTCAAATCATCCTTCGGTTTCTCCTTCAACCGGTCTACATCATAACCATATCCACCGAACCATCTTGTGAAGAGAATCAGGCGTTCCGTTTTCTGGTTGTAATAGCCGCTCGGTCGGATGGCTTCCGCCAGTACAGGCTCGGACAGCCCCAGCACACCTTCCGGTCTCAGCTTCTCATCAGCATCAGCTTTTCAGGTTCTCGAGAGCCTTGTCCACATTCTTCCAGTTCGTATTCTGACCAGTATGGCTCCGATCATTGTCTCATAGGGTGAATCCGATGGCCACCAACTCAGGTCTCCATATGTATGATACAGTTTTCATAGACTGCGGGAACTGATATGACTGTCATTGGCGCTCTCCCTTAGTACTCTGACAAGTTTTTCTTTTTCATCTACCATTCGACCTCATCAACATCATTATAACGCACTTTATTTCGTACGTCTATTGAGTGAAAGACGAATAGGAAAAGGAGTTGATTATGAAAATCAACTCCTCAAGCATATCCACTAAACAGTCATCCAAACTGTCATCCAACTATCAAATGGCTTAAAACTCCACCAATACCTTTCGGATGTTTTCCTTGCCTTCCTGGATCATCTTCAAAGCGTCCGTGAGGTCTTCAAGCTTGATTCTGTGAGTGACCAAGTCGTTGATCTCAACAACACCTGATGCAACGAGTGCAAGAGCATTCTCGATGGCATGCGTTGTGTAGCCTCTGTGGTAACCTGCCGAGAAGATAGCTGACCAGTTCATGTGAAGATCGTAGGTATTGACGATGGTAGGTTTCGGGCAAACACCGAACATGCCCACTTTACCCTGGCGCTTGACAAGGCTTGTCATCACTGCCTGAGCTTCCGGATAACCGGACATTTCAAGACATACGTCCGTCATCTTGCCATTCGTGTATTCCTTGACTTTTTCAACAACATCTTCTGTCGCTGGATCGATGACATAGTCTGCACCTTGGCTGAGTGCATATTCTCTCTTGCCCGCATTCGGCTCGGAAACGATGATCTGAGTACAGCCTGCAGCCTTGCAAAGCTTGAGTGCGTAAGATCCTGCACCGCCGCAGCCGAGGATGACAACCGTATTTCCGATGACAATCGTTGTCTCGATAACCTGATATACAGCCGAAAGCATCTCAAGAAGCGCTCCTTCAGCCGGGTTCATGCTCTCCGGCATCTTGATGTACTGGTCTGAAGCCATCGTGTACTCAGCAAAGGAACCTGTTGCGAAGAAACCTGCCAGTGCCACGCGGTCTCCAACTTCAACATCTGTGACGTTGGCACCTTTCTTGACGACGATTCCACAGTTCTCGTGACCCAATGTGTACGGCAGTTCAGTCGCCCAGCCGTTCGGTCCGTTTGGCTCATGAACACCTTCGAAGATATGGGTATCCGTCATGTTACAGATGATTGAAGCTTCATTCTTGATGAGGATGCTGTTCTCATCGGCAAGCTCCGGTACCGGTACCTCGTTGACTTGACCTGTTTCCACTCCTGTGATCTGGTATGCTTTCATAGTTGCTGGTATCATTTTTCTTCCTCCAAAAGTCGTCTTATATTCTGCGTCATGAATGAGTTGCATATATGTTTCAATCAATACAGTTCCAATAAAGCGCTGACAAGTCCACATCAACATTCGATGATGATCTTGTTGATCTCTTCCGGTTTGTTCATCACCAGGTCGAAGGCTTCGTTGATATCTTCAAGCTTGAACCTGTGAGTGACAAAGACTGGACCTCCACCTTGCCTTCAGCAATCAGCTGAATGGATCTTCTGTATGGCAAGTGTTCATCCACAAATTTACAGGCTCCAATGGTTACGACTTGCTGACCGCAATCATGAAGATGTGTGAAGCTGTAGGAGACTTCAGCCGGCAGGACACCGAACTGCAGAATCTTCGCTCCGTATGTGTTGGGAACCCTCAATGCCTGAGCCGCCGTTTCCACGACGCCTGCCGCTTCGATGATGACATCCGCCGTCCTGTCGCCGAGGGCTTCACTGATATCCGCAAGGACCTCTTCCCTCGCTTTGTCGGCATTGATTGCCACATCTGCCCCGTAGGACTTCGCCTTTTCGAGCTTGACGTCATACAAATCAGTAACGATAATCTTTGAAGCTCCTGAAAGCTTCGCCAACTGTGTGAAAATAAGACCTGCTGCACCCTGACCGAAGATAACAACCGTATCTCCCGGTATGACGTTGCCTGCAGCCATCTGGTACACCTTCATCACGATTTCACTCAGCGCGATTTCATCCCAGGACAGGCTGTCCGGCACATGCTGACACATGTCCTCCGTCGTACAGATGTATTCGGTATAGGTTCCCCAGGCTTCGGTTGCGACACGGTCTCCAACCCTGAATTCCGTGACCAATTCTCCAACCTCTTCGACGACGCCTCCGGATTCATGCCCTAGAATCCTGTTGACGCCGATGACATCATCACGCAGTCCGGTGATGATCTTCCTGTCAGTGGAATTGCAGACTGAGTTCGCCATGATCTTGATCTTGACTTCATTAGCTTTCGGTTTTGGAACTTCAATCTCTTCCATACTGAATTTGACATTGCCTCTGTAATATGCACCTAACATCATCCTATATCCTTTCCTGAAACTCGAATACCATTCGATTCTTAAACTGATAATCCACACCATTGACTGTGATGGTGATTTCCTCTTCAAAGGCTTTTTGGGATTCGATGACCATTTCCTTGTCCGTCACCGTGATCTCCAGCCTGTGACCCTGCCATACCAGCGGGTACTTCAGTTTCTTCCACTGTTTGGGAATCTTCGGCCTCAGTATCAGTTTGCCATTCAGCATCCTGACTCCTCCGAAACCGTTGACCACACACTGCCAGATGCCTCCAGTGGCTGCTGCATGTATGCCCTCATCGGACGTATCCAGATATGGTCCGAGATCCACTTGAACCGCCTTCCTAAAAAGATCGTAAGCCATCCCGAATTCTTTCATATCGCATGCCAGCACACAATGGCTGGAGTAGCTGTGGGATGCGTCGTGGATGGTTTTAGGTTCATAGTAATCCCAGTTGGCTCTCTTCACTTCCTTGCTGAACATGTTCTCCAGGAGCAAAAACAGCATCAGGACATCTGCCTGTTTGGACAGCTGCAGCCCGCTGAGCTCCTCCCAGTTGTAGTCATGGAAGATTCCCATGGCCTTGCGCTGACTTCGGTATTTTGTCAGATCGATTTCATCAAGGTGAAGATAAGTGTCATCCTGAGGCACTACACCGTCTTCTCTCGGCTGTGGCAGGTATACCTTTCCGGCGACTTCCTTCCACTTGTCATAGGCACCTTCAAGGGAAATCCTCCCCTGAAGGGACTTCAGCAGCTCAGGATTCATCCGTTCAAGTTCCTCATGATATTCCATAGCCAGAGTCAGCACCCAGAAGGCCATATAGTTCGTATACGCATTGTTATCCACATGTTGCTTGTATTCGTCAGGACCGAAAACATCATAGATTTCATAACGGTCCCGCCCTTCATTGTATTCGAAACGGCTTGCCCAGAACTTTGCGGTTTCAAAGACCATTTCATAACCGTATCGGTTCATGAACTCCTGATCTTTTGTAAAAACATAGTATTGCCATAAACCGTAGATGACAGCGCTGCCGATGTGGATCTCCCTTTTTCCGAATTCGAAGGCGACTTCCTTACCGTAAACCAGGTCGAAACCGCGTTCCGGGCTCTCTTCATCTCCGTCAAAAGCGGACTCCCAAGGGAACATCGCTCCTTCATAACCGTTTTCACGGGCCTTCTTTCTGGCTCCGGCAAGTATATGGTATCGGTACTTCAACAGGCGTCTGCCGATCGAAGGAAAGTTGGCAGTGAAGAACGGAAGGAGAAAGATCTCCGCATCCCAGTATACGTGGCCCTTATATCCTTCACCCGTCAAACCCTTGGCCCCGATGCTGAACCTGTCGTCATGGGCCGTGTCATGCAGATCAGATGATACTGGGCAAATCGAATGGCAATCTGGTCATAATCGCTGCCATCGATTTCTATATCCATCTTCTTCCACCGTTTCTCCCAGGCTACGACCGATTCTTCAAAACATGTTTCATAACCCTTTTCAAAGGCCTGTTTCAGATTGTTCAAGCCGGTTCGTTTTAAGTCATTCAGCAGATAGCCTTCATAGTCAAAAGCGATATCACGGCTGGTGTAGACATTGGACAGCTTTTCAATTCGGAGTACACTGTTGCTCGGCACCTTGACTTCCTGTGTGATGTGAACGTATCTTCTGTCGAGATGCAGAATGGGTGCATGGATTTCCTCACCGTCCACCGTGAACCTATGTGCACTGTGGCTGACGATATCCACCTTCGACCGGGTTGTGATCTGAACCATTTCCAGGAACCGCCTGTCAATGACCTGTTTCTCACCTTCATGGAAATTCTGAGCACCTGAGTTTGTCTGCTGGCCGTTGATGCCTGAATCGATTTCGATGGTGGCTTCGCCCGTCAGCGGTATGATCTCAACCATGGTGCCGACCAGGTGGATATTCTCCAGTGAGGCGAACCTTCGGAACGTCAGCTGGTATTCCTCACCCCACTGACTTGTCCAGAGGATGGTTCTGACCAACTCTCCGGTCTTGAGGTTCAAGTATCTGCGGTAAGCTTTCAATTCGCCCTTCTCAAGGGAAAACCGCTCATTGTTGATGCTTATGTTCATCTGAATGAGGTCCGCCACATTGGCAAGCTCATTCACTTCCGATTCATCGAATTTGTTATACGCTCCTGCTACAAACATGTTCCGGACCTCTCCGGCATAGGTCTCTTCCGTCGTCGACCTGATACCCAGATATCCGTTTCCGATGGCCATGATGGATTCACACTTTCCCAGATGATTAGGGGTGAATTCCGTTTCGCCGATTATCCAGTTCTTATCTCTACCTGTTCCCAAATCATAACGAATAGACAAATGACCACCTCCTGGCAGGATCAATGTTCCTTACTCTAACTATGATAATGCTTTCCGGTGGATATTGAAATGGTATTTCTCTAGAAAAATATGTCATAATTCTAGATGAACCATATTGCTTATTCCAAATACATGCCCCGCCATGTTATACTAAACATTGTAAAGACTTGGGTTTTCCAACTTTCCGGTGTCCTGATAAGAATATGTCATTAATGAAGGGATATGGTATCATATGCTTCATCATAATTATGTCAATACTTCATTATCCAACCTGAACGTCTATCATTACGGATTTGACGATATACCTCCCGGAGGCTTCTATGGTCCAGCCGTTTGGGATTGCTATCTGATACATTTCATCATCGATGGACAGGGCGTCTGCACCATCGACGGTGTCACCCGGTCCGTGTATGCCTATCAGGGTTTCCTGATCGAACCGGGTCAAATTGGCCGATATGTCTCTGATATGCAGAATCCGTGGCGTTACTGCTATATAGGATTCAGCGGCACCAAGGCCAAATACTATCTCGAGCAGGCAGGCATCACTAGAAAAACACCTGTCTTCTCATATGACAAAGGCGAAGAGATCGTCGAGATCATCCGGCAGCTCCAGCGGATGAAAACAGATATCACAGCTGTGGAAACCTTTCAGTTATCGCTCATCTATCGGTTCATCTCCCTGCTGATCGACAACAATGCAAACTTTGGCAAGAATCAGGTGCTGACCCAACAGGAGCGTACCCAGCACTACCTCCACGGAGCCATCGACTTCATGACCAAGAATTACACCAATCGGGTCACCATCCAGGAAGTCGCAAACCACGTTGGCCTGAATCCCAGCTATCTCGGCAGTCTTTTCAAGAAGCACTACGAGGAAAGCCCCCAGGCGTTCCTGAAGAAATACCGCATGGAAAAAGCATGTGAATTGCTGGGTAACGCGGCACTGAGCATCGGTGACGTGGCCAGGTCCATCGGATACGATGACCAGCTGCAGTTTTCCAAGATCTTCAAGAAGAGCAAAGGTGTCTCCCCGAAGCAGTACCGGAAAGACTATTACATGCATTGACCTCCCCGTTGGATATTTATGGAATTCATAAAATAGGTATTGCATTTTTGGAACAAACCGATTAAAATAGAATTACTTCGGGGGTATGGCGCAGTTGGGAGCGCGC
>LQAG01000168.1_pt1 | contig 26651 bp, 38 predicted proteins | sample 1535801 | NCBI WGS metagenome assembly LQAG01 (sample SAMN04331584, study PRJNA305678) | bioreactor metagenome | isolation source: bioreactor_3 inoculated with Wadden Sea sediment 1st replicate of a... | place: Germany:Bremen | reverse complement strand
AACCCAACCAGCCCCCGGACCCTTACCGCTTTGTGGGCACGGAAAACGGTATTGACGGCACATTTTTCTCACGCTTGCAATTTTCCAGTCTGAACCACCTGGATCTGGGTCCCGGACATATCCACGGAGCCGGACAGATACACTACTATGTCCACCGTCATGGAACCCGGTTTGATCTGCACCGGTTTGACAGCTCGTTTCTGTCAATGCCGCGCCGGATCCCTGCATCGATCCGGTGCTCTTCAAAGATATTCACACTTTTTCACTGACTTTCACAGACATTGAAGGTACCGACCATTCTGTCTGGGATTCTGAATCAGACCGGTTTGACCACACGTTTCCCGCCCGGGTCAAGATTACCCTTGCACCGGCGGAAGAAAAAAACAAAGAGTCAATCCGGGCAGCTGTGACTATCCCGGTGGCCAGACAGGTGAAACAATGAACGGGAATCAGAACGGCATGGCCCTGGTGGTGGTGCTGGGGGTGATTGCCGTGCTGGTGGTCACCGGGCTGCATCTTTCAAAAATCACCACACAATCGGTAACCCTTGCCCGGCAGCGAACCGATCAGTTCACCGCCCGGGAGATGGCCCGGTCCGCCATTCAACTGGCAATGGCGCTTCTGGCGGATGATGCGGCAAAAACAGACACCGACTCCATCCAGGAAAACTGGGCCGATCCGGATACCCTGTCCCGGATGGTCGAACAACTGGGTATTCCCAGGGCCGGATCACCCTTGATATTACGGATGAACTGGGAAAAATTCAGGTCAATGCTCTGCTGAAGCGGTTTCCCGGCCCCGAAGTGAACCGGGACCAGGCGTTGTTGTGGGAACGGTTGCTGGATCAGCATCTGAATCAGGACCGGCCCGGAACCGTCCATGGTCCGGAAGCAGTGATCAATGCGCTCACCGACTGGCTGGATTCCGGGGATGACGATGCCGTCTCCGGGCTGTCCGGAGCGGAATCTTCATATTATGCCGCACGGTTTCCGCCCTGTGCCGGTGCGAACAGAGATGTTGCCCACTTGTCTGAACTGCTCAACATCAAAGGATTTTCCCCGGATCTGTTTGTTTTTTCCCGCAATGGTCCGAACCCCGAAAATCCCGGAGAAACAGCAACGAAAACCTGGAAAGACCTGTTCACGGTTTACGGTCTCTTTGATGCCTCTGATGAAGGGAAAAGTTATCGGTACCCGGGTCTCATCAACGTCAACACGGCAGACCTTGAAGTGATCCAGGCCCTGCTTCCCCGGGGTATGGCGGAATTCGCCCAGGATATGCTTGACTATCGCGCCCAAAAATCAGAAGATGGGGAGAATTATCTCAACCCCCTGGACAAAGGGTGGTACCGCCGGGTGATCGGATTGTCAGCAAGTGAAAGGGAGAAATTCGAACGCATGATCCGCTATGACAGCAATGTATTCAAGGCCACGGCCAGGGTGCAGCTGAACCGGGCACAGGTTACGCTGTCCGCTTATCTGTTGAGGGAGCAGCTGGAAAAATCCAGACAGTGGATCTGCCGCATCATTCAGATGGAAAGGATGTGATCAGTGGGCCGTCGTTTTCTGATGCTGGATATCGATCCTCACGGCATGACCGCCAGGGTGATGGAAAAAAAAATATCCGGACTCTCTCCCAAAGATCAGGTCTTTGTGGCCCGAAACGAACTGCCTGACCCGCTGCCTGATAATGTCACTTGGTTTCGGGCTGCCCTGGATGCGGTGGCGGAAAGAGCCGACCTGACCGCCTGCACTGAAGCCGTGGTGCTGATCCCCTGCCGGGATGTCTTTTTTCGGAACATCAGCCTGCCGTTTTCCGGCCCGGGTAAAATCGCCCAGGTTCTGTCGCTGGAACTGGCCCCGTATCTGCCGGAAGACGTCTGTGTATCGGATTTCATTTCTCTGGATATCCGATTTGTGAAAGATCAGCACCTGACTCTGACCGCTTCGGCAACAGAGGAGATGGTACAGGAGATGGTTTCGTCTCTGAAGGCATACCGCCTCAGGCCCCGGATCATTTCCCCGAAAGAAACTGTCCTGGCCGCTGCCTGCATTCAGGAAACCCGCCCTGAGAATGACAGGATTATCATGTTTACAGGTCCTTTCGGCATCACCCTGATTCTGACGGCCGGGTCCGGGCCGGTCATGATCCGGACCCTGACGTCATCCGAGCGATCCCCGGATCTAATTGTACACAACATGATGCGCATGGCCACGGGGTTCCGACACCGCTCCGGTTTGGACACCCGGTTTCACATTTCTCTGGTGCCGGAAACCGATGTGGTGGATCCCGCATCCATGACACAGACCATTCGACAAACTGAAGCACTGGCGGCATTTTTCTTCACTGACACCGTTACTGTGACGGCACCGGATCCGGTCCTTGTGTCCGATCTGCTGTTCAATAAAACCGCCCTTTTGTTCAATTTTGTCAAACAGTATCCCGGTTTCGGGAATTTCTTTCACAAATTCAGGCGGGAACTGCTGGTGACCGGCACTATCGCCGTCCTGGTGATCATTCTTTTGTCCTGGGCCTTTACCAGGATGTGCGCATTCTGGAAAACCAGGTGGCCGCAGCCCGTCGGGCCGAGGTTGAAATGTTTCACCAGACATTTCCCCGGGAACCCTTTCTGCCCGGTCATTCGCCCCTGCTGCGCATGCAGGCTCAGATAAGACAGGCGCTTGAACAGAACAGGACCCCCCGAATCCGGGATATGGCGGATACACCGGCATTGCCGGCCATTGACCTACTGTATGAATTGTCCGCCCGTGTTCCGGACGGTATGAATCTGCGCCTTTCCCGCCTTCTGTTCAACCATGATCAGGTTACGATTTCCGGCACCACCGACAGTTTCAATACAGTGGACCGGTTGAAAACCTCATTGGAACAATCCGATACTTTCAGATCGGTCACCATCCATACGGCCGATGCCGGAAGAAAGGAAAACCAGGTGATCTTTCAATTCAGGATCGAGATATGAGGCCTATGAATCCCTGTCCACCAGAGAACAATTCATTGTGGTCACAGGCATTTTTGTGGTCTTTGTGTTTCTGGCCGTACAGTTTGTCTTTTTTCCTTTGATGGACCGGAAAAAAGAACTCACGCGGATTCTGACCATTGAACAGGACGGGCTTCAACAGATTTCCACGCTCCGGAGTCAATATCTGAAAATGACAAGGGGCATGGACAAACAACCGGCGAGCCAGTCAGACCGCCCCCCTGAATTCACCCTGTTTTCATTTCTGGACAGTCGGGCGGAAGCCAGTGGGGTCAAAAAAAACATCGACTATATGCGGCCTTTTTCCCAGACAGCGGAAGATGGATCCTTTCAGATATCCAAGGTCCGTCTCAAACTGAAAAACCTGTATCTGAATGATTTCATGGAATTTCTCAAACAGGTGGAAACATCCGGTAACGGGGTGCATGTGGTTTCCATTTCTCTGGCCCGGACCGGAGAAAACGACAACCTGCTGGAAGCGGTTCTGGAAACCCAGACACTGATGCCCGGGGAGGCGCCATGACATGTCTTTGAAACACGCGCTGTTTTTTCTGATCTATTTCATGGCCGCCCTGGCCATATTTTCAGTCCTGCGGTTCCCGCATCAGACAGCCGCCGTCAAGATCAGCCGGATGGGGGAAGCCATGTTCCCGGGACTGGACATCACTATGGACCGGGTATTTCCGTTTCTGCCCCTAGGGTTGAAAACGGAAAAACCACAGATCCGTATCCATGATGCCATCACAGTGGTTCCGGAGAATCTCCGGATTGTTGTTCCGGTTTCAACGGTCTTTGGCTTAAAAAAAGAACTGCAAATCAAGTCACTTCTGTGGGATGGCACCGGTGATGGGCCATATCGCCGGCATATCAGTGTCTCCACCGGCCTGTTCCGGAGTGGAAATGATCCTGGCCGGACTCCGGGTCCGGGATATGGCTACCGTAATGCAGGGTATGCGCGCGTCTTTGTCTTTGACCTGTCCGGCCGATACCAGGTAGTGGATCGCTTAAATAAACCAAAAGGCACCGGCGACCTGACCCTGTCTTTTCTGACATGTGTCATTAAGGATGATTTTCTCAATACCATGGGCATCACAAATCTGGAGTTTGACCAGGTGTCAGTGAGATTTGAAAAGCAGGCTCAGACACTGGATATCCTGGAGCTGCATGCTAAAGGCAGCGTCATGACCATCCATGCCGCCGGACAGATGCTGTTGACCGGCACCCGGATCATGGCACCGTCTGACTGGCAGATCAATCTCAAAGGCAATCTTTACCCCCAACCGGCCCATGTATCAAGGTTTGCCACGGTGCTGCCCATGGACGACCTGTTCCAGAACCACCCGGAAAAAGGAATCCCTTTCACCTTGACCGGTCCGGCCGATAACCTGGAAATAAAGCGATGAAACCCGTTTACCTCATTGCACAGCTGTTGCTGCTCACTGTTTTGGCCTATCAGGTGACCGGGTTGACTTACCGGCAGCTCTTTTCGCCGGTCAACACCGGATTTGAAGGACCGAAAATCCGATCCGGCGAACCGGCGGGCCCGGCAATGTCGATCCCTGCGGTGCCTCCAAGAAATTATGCCGTGATCCTTGAAAAAACCTGTTTCAAGTGTTGACCCGTGATTCAAATATGGGGTCAAAGCCCCCTGCAGATGAATTGATCGAACAACCGCTGGAAAAACCCGGCTGCAGCTGGCTTTATGGGGGACCGTCACTGCGGCTTCCGACAAAAATGCCTTTGCCGTGATTGAAAACAAAAAGACCAGGGAACAATCCCTTTTCCAGGTCGGGGACACTGTAGAGGGAGGCGTCATTCAAAAATCGCACGCAACCAGGTTGTTTTGCGTGTCAACGGCAAAACCAGCTTCTGGAGGTGGATATCACCCAGAAACCCTCTGTGATGGCATCATCGCCTCTGCCACTGCCGGAACCGGAAACCGGTTTTCCCGATCCTGAAACAGCCTTTCAGCAGGCAAAAGCCTCCGGACTGCCCAGCCTCATGAAACAGGCACGGATCCGTCCGTTCTTTCTGACGGAAACCGGACGGCCTTCTGCTGTATGGCATTCGAAACGATTCGACCTTTCAGCAGATCGGACTGAGAAACGGGGATATCATCAAATCCATCAACGGCAGTGACATTCTGTCCGCTCAGGATGCCGTCACCCTTTATCAATCCTTGAACACCGCTCTGGATGAAATGCCCGACATCCGGTTCACCATCCAGCGCCGGGGAAAAATCCAGGAAATTGTTTACAACGCGCAAAATAATGAATACACAGTGGAAAATGTGTCTGATGAATAAGGAATGCGAATGAACCAGTCAACCATGAGAACGCGATTCGGTCATCTTAAGCTGATCATCACCTATCTGGTGGCAGTGGGTCTGTTATGTCTTGTCTGCCAGGTGTCCGGCCCGGTTCAGACGGCCGGTGCCCGGGAAAATCAAGCGCCCGAAGAAAAGATCGCCATTGATTTTGACAACGTGGATATCAAGGTGTTCATCAAATTCATCAGCAAGATCACCCAAAAGAACTTTGTGGTGGACAGCCGGGTCCGGGGAAACGTCACAGTGATATCCCCTGAAAAACTGTCAAAACCGGAAGCGTACAGGGTTTTTGAATCCGTACTGGAAATAAATGGATTTTCCGTGGTTAAATCCGGAGCCATCCACAAGATCGTTCCGATGCCCGATGCCAAAGCCGATAACATCGACACCCGCATGACGTCAGCGGCGGACGAGCCCTCGGACCGGCTGGCCACCCGGATCATTCCGCTGAAGTACGCAGATTCAGACGAACTCCAGCGTCTGTTCATCCCGCTTTTGCCCAAAGGCAGCGTGATGCTGTCTTACAGGGACACCAACATGCTCATCGTCACGGCATCACTGTCAAGCATCGAACGGCTGCTGAAAATCATTCATGCCATTGATGCCCCCAATATCGGCAAAACCATTTCCGTAATCCCGGTCAAACATGCGGATGCCGCCAAGCTGGTGACCACTTTGAGCAGTATTTACAGTGCCCGTCAGAAAGACGAAAAAAAGGCACCGGACATGGGCATGATGGCCCATTTTGTGGCGGATGAAAGAACCAATGCTGTGGTGCTTCTGGCCAATGAAGTGGAAACCCGGCGGGTGGAGGAACTGATAACTCTCTTGGACCGGCAGGTCCCCAAAGGAGAGGAAAAAATCCGGGTCTATTATCTGGAACACGCGTCTGCCGAAGACCTGGTCAAAGTGCTCCAGGAAATACCGGCCCAGAAGACCCCCAGAATACCGAAGGACAGAAACAGGCCCCGTTGCTGTCCGAATCGGTGCACATCAGCGCTGACAAGGCCACCAACTCCCTGATTATCATGGCGGAAAAAGAGGATTATGCCGTGCTTGAAGAGGTGATTGCCAAGCTGGACATTCCCCGGTCCATGGTCTATATCGAATGCCTGATCATGGAAGTCAATGTCAACCGAGGCTGGATATCGGTACGGAATGGCGCACAGCCCAGGAATTTGACGGAGGGGACAAAGTCGGGTTTACGGGTTTCGGCGCCACAGGAGACAGCGGTTACAGCGGATTGGAACAGATATTTAAAGACGGATCACTGCCCCGGGGGTTTTCACTGGGAGTTCTGGGAAAAAATATCACCATCGGCGGAGTGACCTTCCCGGACATCCAGGCTATTATCAGGGCCTATCAGACAGACAAGGATGTTCACATCCTGGCCACTCCCCAGCTGCTGACCACGGAAAACGAGAAGCGGTTATCACCGTAGGCAAGAATGTGCCGTTTCAGACCCGGTCAGCCGCCGAATCCGCCACGGAAGTCTACAGCTCTTACGAATACCGGGATGTAGGAATTACGCTGAAAATCACACCCCAGATTAGCAAAGGCCGGCTGGTACGGCTCAATGTGTTTCAGGAGCTGACCAAACTGGACACGGTGAATCAGAACAACCCGGACCGGCCCACCACGTTCAAGCGTCAGATCGAAACAGCCATTATCGTGGAAGACACCTACAGCGTGGTCATCGGCGGCCTGATCGATGAAACAGTGACCCAGTCCGAATACAAGACCCCTGTCTGGGAGATGTGCCGGGCCTGGGATGGGCGTTCAAAACCATCTCCGAAGGAGAAGAACGCACCAATCTATACGTATTTCTCACTCCCCGGGTAGTCCGGAATCCTATGGAGGTGCAGGAAATTTTAAATGAAAAACAGCAGGAAATAAACCGGGATTTCGAAAAAGGCGCCATTCCTCTGTACCAAAACTTGACCGGTTCCGGGACCGCATGTCTGGTTCGCCGGAAGATAAGGCAACCCCATAGACCATGATTCAGCAGTTCATCGATATCCTGACAACCGAGTTCGGTGTTCCAGCAGCGGAAACCGAAAAGATTCTGAAGGCCTATGAACTGGACCGCCCCGGCCTGATGAACGCGGTGCTGGGGGCCCGGCTGGTTTCTGAAACGGATCTGCTGGAAATTATGGGCCGGATTTATCATCTCCCCGTCACCCAAGCGCTGGAACCGGACCACGCCGATGATGCCTGGACCAAACAGATCTCCCGCAATTTTCTGAAAAATACCTGCCTGGTTCCTCTGATCCGGCCGACCGGACGGCCGATCATTGCAGTCAATGATCCGTCGGATCTGAGTCCGGCCGACGATGTGGCCTCCCGGATCGGGATAAACGATTTCGACCTGGTACTGGCCCCGAAAAACCGTATTTTATGGGCCGTGAATATTCTGTACGACCGGTCCGGGGACAGCGCCGGACAGCTGGCCCGGGACATGGAAGATGACAAATACATCATTGACGACCTGGAACAGACCGCAGATCTGCTGGATGACGTCAGTGACGCGCCGGTCATCCGCCTGGTGAACCGGATGATCTCCCAGGCGGTAAAGGCCGGTGCCAGCGACATTCATATCGAGCCGTTCCGGGACTCCCTCAAGATTCGGTACCGCATCGACGGGATTCTTTACGAACGGCTGACACCGCCCAAAGGCATCCAGCCGCCCTGATATCCCGGATCAAGGTCATGGCCAGCATGAACATCGCGGAAAAACGGGTTCCCCAGGACGGCCGGGCTCAGGTCCGCATCGGGGATCAGGAGATCGACATCCGCATCTCAACGGTGCCCACCAGCTTTGGGGAACGCCTGGTCATGCGGCTGCTTAACAAATCCGGATATTTTCTTTCACTAGAACAATTCGGTCTTACTTCGGAACATTTTGGACAGATCAACCGGATTATCCGCCAGACACATGGCATCGTGCTGGTCACCGGTCCCACCGGCAGCGGTAAGACGACCACTCTGTACGCCGCTTTATCGGAAATCAACTCTCCGGACAAAAACATCATCACCATTGAGGACCCCGTGGAATACAACCTGACCGGCATCGGCCAGATCCAGGTCAATTCCAAAACCGGGGTCACTTTTGCCAGGGGGCTGCGTGCTATTGTCCGCCAGGATCCGGACGTGGTACTGGTGGGAGAGATCAGGGACGTCGAAACCGCAGGCATCGCCATCCAGTCGGCCCTCACCGGACATTTGGTCTTCTCCACCCTGCACACCAATGACGCGGCAGGCGCCGTCACCCGGTTGAAAGACCTTGGCGTGGAACCCTACCTGATCGCTTCCTCGGTCAATGCCATCATTGCCCAGCGCCTGGTTCGCATCCTGTGCCCCCATTGCCGGATACAGCATCTACTGACAGCGGAAGACGAGAAAAGTATTCATGCCGGCGGTCTGGAAATGGCCGGAAAAACCGTATACAAACCCAAAGGATGCCCCCGGTGTTTTGAAACCGGATATTCCGGACGTCAGGCCATTTTTGAAATTCTGGAACTGGATGACCAGATCCGTCAACTGATTTTGCAGACATCTGAGACCGGACAGATCAGAGATGCCGCCATTAAGAAAGGGATGGTCACCCTGCGCTCGGACGGCATGGCCAAGGCACTCCAGGGAATTACATCCATCCGGGAGGTTTTCCGTGTCACTCAGGAGTAAGTCACTGGGCATCTGCCTTGCCATGGTGCTGTGTCTTCCGGCTTCTGGTTCTGGAGAAGACAGGCGCACCACAAAAAAGAACGTCATCATCGGGTTTTATCAGGATTACATTTCCGGAGCGGATGGCAGCCGCTGCCCCATGTACCCTTCCTGTTCCCAATATGCTGCTCAGGCGATCCGGAAACATGGGCCTGTCGTGGGCTGGGTGATGACATTTGACCGGATCATACGCTGCGGCCGGAGTGACACCCGGCTGGCGCCACGCATCCGCGCCGGAGGTCAGAATATGATCTATGACCCGGTATCCTTCAATGATTTCTGGTGGTTTACCGCCCCGGAAAAAGACCAATGACAATCGTGTGGAATCATTTTTACCGCCGTCCTTTTTCTTTTTGTTTTGGCATGGATGGCGGCATGGTTCATTGAATTTACTGGATTGGGGCTGGTTACGGCAGCCGAAACACTGACTCTGACGATATCCCCGGACACGCAGTTTGCCTATGCGGAAACGCTGTTTCAGGACCGGGATTTCCGGACGGCAGAAGTGGAATTCAAGCGGTTTATTCATTTTTTCCCCGGGGATCCCCGGATTTTAGAAGCCCGGTTCAAAACCGGGCTGGCCCTGTTCCATCAAGAGCGCTTTCATGAAGCAGCCCGGCAATTCAATGACATTATCATCAATGATAATGAGTTGTCTTTCTCTTTTACAAAGGAGGCTTTTTTCATGCAAAGCAAGGCGTTCCGGCAAATGGGGAACCTGGCGTACGCCAGGTGGTGCTGCAGAATTTTTTACATCTGACCGATGATCCGGACCTCAGGGACCGGATTCTTTTGGATCTCGCCGGCCTGCACATCAATGCCTCCAGGCAGCCGGGAACAAACGAACTGGATATGGCGCTGGCCTTTCTGAAAAAAAATGTCCTCCAACGGTCTACTGGACGATCAAAGAAATGAACTGATCCACCGGATACTGGCTGTCCGGTCCATGCCGGGGAAAATCCGGTTCTGGCTGGCCTTTTCTCCGTCGTTCCCGGGGGGGATTTCTTTACACCGGCCGCATCAGGGATGCGGCTGCGGCTTTTTTTTGAATGCCGGGCTCGGTCTGGCTGCCTGGAAAGCCTTTGAACAAGACAACCCGGCCCTGGGGGGGTGATCAGTTTTGTGGGCGCCGGATTCTACTCCGGCAGTATTTATGGATCAGTTTCCGCAGCCCACAAATTCAATCATGCCCGGAAAATTGAAATTCTCGAACGTCCCTTTTACCTGTCCGGCGCCTGGCGCCGGATGATCCGGCTGTTTCATTCACCCTTAACTGCCCTTTTTAAAGAAACGGTGGTCAATAGGACCACTGAATGCCGGCATACACTGAATATCTGTTCAAACTTCCGAACTCATCATTGAGTCCTCCGTTGAAAACGTCACCGATACCGAACACGTTCCAATGATCTCCCAGTTCATATTCAACCATCCCGATGAACCGGTTTGAATTATCATCCATATCCAGTATCCACCGGAGAGCATAATTGAACGTTTCCCTGACGTTGAATTCCGACAGCTGGAGCATGGCATAGTTTTTCTGATCAGGACATCATCCGGATTCGCCGGTTCCGCCGATATAAACGCCTGATGGATGGGGCCTGTTTTCCCGTTTTCGTTGTAAAATATTCACAGGCCAGGGTCGGTCCCGCATTGAATGTATGGGAAATACCCACCAGGTATTCCAGATCCATGCTGTCAGATAGTTCCGGGTCGTTTATTCTGGCACTGGTTTCCCCGTAAAACAGCATGGCATCGGAAACAGACCATCCCGCAAAAAACCCACCAAATCATGGCCGGATTCTTCATGGGAAAAATAACGCTTCCGTATTTTTCAAACCCGGTATAATCGATTTTTACCGCATATTTTTTGTAAAAAGGGTTGAAAAAGGTATGTGCACCGTCATCAATATTGGCAATGAACGAGGCGGACCAGCTGGCATAAGGAATCCATAACAGGCGGGCGTAGGTCAGGCCTCCCACTTCCGTTTCGGGTTATCGCGTCCGTTATCCTTGATAAACGGATTGGACGGAGAAATCAGGAATGCCGGCCCCCACTGAAGATTTTCCCTGCCATAGGAGATGAAAAGGGCTTCGGTCACCATCAACCGGGCCATCCATTCATTCACAAAAAATCCTCGGAAGTGTCTGAATCGCCGTCCTGAACCCCTCTGGTCCATGTTTGATGGACCAGAGACCACCTGGGCTTGATTGAAAAATGAAAACGGTTCACATCCAGATCAACATCCGGGCGGACACTCACCACGGTCTGCCAGGTACTGATATCCAGCCAGTTGCCCCTGTTTAATATGGATTCTTCCACCGGATTTCGAAGAACACCATACCCCAGCAGGTCCATGCGGAAGGAGCCGTTATCCATGAAAAACGGTTCAAGACCCGATGCCGGCTCCTGCACGGAATCCGTGCTTGCGGTATCCAGGACCGCTTCTGTCAGCAGAACATCTGTCCGTTCTGAATTTCCCGTCCCTGCCCAGATGGGTGTTGAAAGACACATGAGCAACAGGACAATCATCATAACCCCAGCTGTTTTGGCATACAATGCCTTTCCCCCTTTTTTTCTAAGGAACCCCCTGTTTGGATTCATCCGACAAATGTCAATCTGCCGGTGATTTTCTCCAATCTAATTTCTTAGAAGATTGCGATTGAAAATGTGATTCGGCAGGGCCGCCAGTGCCGGGCTGTCAAATTTAAGGTGGGTTATGCTCTTTGTCGCCAAGGCATCTGATATATGAATATCTGAAATAAACGGCCGTCTGGCACCATTAATCTCAACCGCTTTTTGTAAAACATTCTTGCGGATTTAATTTTTTCCCTGAAACAGTATAATAATCCGCCTTCAACCCCACTGAGCGGCTGATTGAAATCCAGTAACGGATATGATCATAGGTGGCGGTGGGGTTTTTGCCTTAAGGTCAAACACCCGGCAGACCTCACCGTCTATGGTTTCATCCCGTACCAAGGTTGCGTCATAGTCCCGGTAATAGTTGGTGGCGGCAATATCGCCATATGACGCATCTCCCATGAGTTTCTGCCTGGTGGATATGGGCACCGGTTTGCTGAGTCCGGGCTTGTAGAACCACATATTCCCGTTAACCATCAGTACTTTGTTCCCCTTGTCTTTTGGAGGCGACAGCGCGGTTGCCAGCGTATCGAATCCGCGTGCCCTGACATCAAAAACCATGGGAGCAGCCCCGTCATCTTCTGAAGAGAGAAGGGAAACCTTCCATGTAATACCGTCACGATTTCCCCGGGCCTGATCCGCCATTTTCAAAATTTCACCGATGGCTGACGCGCCTATGCCGGGCACTATGGCTTCAGATTGGTTGCCATAGCCGGCAGAAACGCACAACAGCATCAGAATACTGAAAGTGACATGGTTGCTGAAAAAAAAAATACCGCGAATACGTCTCATTATCTGTTCTTCTCCCTGACGAAAATCAACCTGTAAAATCTTTTAATCCGTTATTCCGCATGTTGCCGTTCGATCTTGAAAATGTGTCCTTTTTTACATTTATCTTTCCATATCAACCAAGAGGGATTCGGGTACAGCTTTGTTCTGTCAGTGCTATTCATGTCAGCCATAACCAAAGGCTTTTCTTCAGGAAATGACTATATTGGGATTACAGGAGGATGTCAAGCTGCCGCTGGCTTCCCGGATTCGGCCTGAGTCTTTTGGGTAAAGCCGGCACTCCTCATATCGGCTGTGTTTGTGCATTTCTGGCAATAGCAAATTCAGAGGATGCTTCTTTACCGAAACTGCGGCGATATGTGTCAGAGCAAGAAAATGTTAGAATTGCCATTGCTGAAGATGTGGTCCAGCTTTCCAAAACAAAGGATATTCACCGATGCCAGAAAAACAGCAATATATTAATGGCAATCCTGGGGCGGTTACTTCTGCAAGAATTTATATTCCCGGCAAAGGGCTTGCTTCTTTGGTTCAAGCTTTGTGCGTGCTTATCTCCGCATCCTAATCTTGTAGGAAAACATCACTACATATGGGGTGGCGGATTAGCCATCCCCAGAAAGGTATTTGAAGAAGCAAACCTCATCCACTGTATTGACTCAAGGAGGACGTTCCATTACCAATGATGACATGAACATGTATTATGCGTTGCAGGAACAGGGGTATAATATGTTATTTGTGCCGGATTGTATTGTCTCCAGGCACCCTCCCCTTGAAAAAATCTCCTGGATGTCCTCAACTACACCAATCGTCAGATCCTTCAGGTATGGTGAACCTCCAAGGCCCTTGGGCTGATATCCTTCGCTATCGGGATAAGGATGCCCCTGCTTTTATGCGCCCTGTCCATTGCCTGGTGGCATCCTTTCTGCCTGGCGGCTTTGTTGACCATTGCCTTTGACACAATCATGGGTATCATCGCGCTCAAGACCGTCATCACTGCTGAGCCGAGATTCAACGTCCGATTATTCCATGTGAAATTGAAACCCGGATCTTTTCAGCCGGACCGGTTTCTGACGTCAAAGCTGGAGATCGATCTGGGTTTCCGGTTAGTGCTGTTCCCGATTCTGACGTCACTGGTTGTGACAGTAAATTCCATTAGCGTTCCTTTTGCCAAGAAAATGCGTTGGGCGGAGTCGAGTATACCCGATGAAAAGCAGTTGGATATACGGACGATTCTTCCTGGAGAACCGGTCTGTGCAAGATCTCACATCAACCCAGGACCTTCCTTGACTTTAAATTGGTTATTAAGCTGCCAAAGGCGGCACACAACGCCGCAGGCAATCTAAAGCGTCACAAATCAGCTTAAGGAAATAATCTGAAATTATTCAAGACTGACTCAGGAGTTGAATACTTTTATTGACAACGACCCCGTTTCACTTTATCTTTCTAGGATTTGGATTAATAAATTATGCCCTGATTTTCAGTCATGCAATGAATTGCTCGAAGGAAAAAATCTGGAGATAGGGGCACCGTTACAGACCAATCATCAAAACATATACAGTTTAACTGGTACCAGGTGTTCAAGAGGCCTGCAGCGCTGAAAGGGCTTGTACTGGAGGAAGGAAGCACAGATGGCACGTCAAGTTGTAATTACCGGATATTCATTCCGATTCCCTGGTCGGGATGATGCGAATTTCTGGGAAAACCTGCTCAATAATCGGGATCTGATAACAGAAGTCGACCCCGGACGTTGGGCTAAGGAAAACTTTCTGCACCCCAACAGCAGGCACCCGGGGTTCAGTTACACCTTCTCTGCCGGATCCATTGGTGACGTGTCTGGTTTTGATGCAGGGTTTTTCGGTATTTCTCCACGGGAAGCGGCCGTCATGGACCCGCAGCAGCGACTTCTCCTTGAACTTTCCTGGGAAGCGTTCGAAAACGCCGGAATCACCCCGTCATCGGTCCGCAGCACCAATGGCGGCGTTTATATCGGTTTATCCAGTTATGACTACGCGTTCCGGTTCGCCGATGACCTCGGCGCCCTGGATTCCTCCTTTGCCACGGGCAACACCGGAAGCGTTGCCGCAAACCGTCTTTCTTATTTTTTTGATCTGCATGGCCCCAGCATGACGATCGATACGGCCTGTTCATCGTCACTGGTCGCTTTTCACCAGGCCTGCAGGTCCATCATTTTCGGGGAATCGGATTTTGCACTGGCGGAGGGGTCAATCTGCATCTTCATCCCTATGGGTTTGTGGCCTTTTCCAAAGCATCCATGCTCTCCAAAAATGGCCGGTGCCGCGTATTTGACGCGTCGGCAGACGGCTATGTCCGGTCGGAAGGCGGCGGCATATTCATCCTGAAGGAATATGAAAAAGCGGTTGCTGACGGGAATCCCATTCTGGCCGTTGTTGCAGGTACGTCAGTCAATACCGACGGTCACAAATCCGGCATAACCGTTCCCAACCCAAAGCACAGACCGCCCTTTTGAACAAAAGCCTATGAGCAGGCCCGAATCCACCCTGCTGACATAGATTACATAGAAATGCACGGAACCGGTACTGCGGTCGGGGACCCCATCGAAACCAGAGCCATCGGCGACAGCATTGGCTGCCAACGAGCCCAAGGACATCCCCTTCCCATCGGATCCGTAAAAAGCAACCTGGGTCACCTTGAGCCGGCCTCCGGGGTACCGGGCCTGGTGAAATCTCTGTTGTGCATTCAGCATCACACCATTCCCGCCACTATCGGTCTGGAAACACCGAATCCCAGAATTCATTTCCAGGACTGGAATCTGGAAGTCGTGACCCGGAATCGTGAGTTGGATCCTGAAAAAGATCACGATCGGTGTGAATTCTTTTGGTTTCGGCGGCGTGAATGCCCATGTTATTCTGCAAAGTCATCATACCGGAAAAACAAAAAATCAGGGACATATTCAAGTGCCACCCATTCCGCCCCTGATGATTTCGGCCAGAAGTGCCGGCGCCCTTCAACAGCTTGCCGCCGATTATGCCGGTTTTCTGGAATCCCGGACAACCGGTGACTATTATAACATCGCCTACAGCGCAGCCTTCACCGTGACAGGCACAGACACCGGGCAGCCATCTTCAGCACCTCCATGGAAGAAATCAAAGCCCGGCTAAAAACATTTGCTGAAGATTCTGAGACAGCGTCACCGTCAATGATATCACTGACGGCACCCACGTATCCCCAGGGACCCGCTTTTATCTATTCAGGCAATGGGGCCCACTGGTTCGAAATGGGCAGACACCTGCTTTTGGACGACGTTTTCTCAAATCTGTCCGGGAAGTAGACACATTGTTCCAGAAATATGCGGATTTTTCCCTTGAAACCGAACTTGCCGGAAAAAACGGGGAGGGCCGTTTTGATTATACGGAAATTGCCCAGCCAGCCCTATTCGCGCTCCAGGTGGGAATCACCCGTATGCTGTTGCACCAGGGGCTTCGGCCGACATCGGTCGCCGGCCACAGCGTCGGCGAAATTGCGGCTGCCTGGGCGCCGGCATTCTTTCCCTGCCCGATGCCGTCAAGGTCATCTATTACCGCAGCAAACTTCAGGGAGAAACCAAAGGCCGGGGGGAAATGACAGCCGTCGCCCTGGGAGAAGCCGAAACCCGGGCACTGCTCGAACAGCTCAATCTGAACGGTCCGCTGGTCATTGCCGGGGTCAACAGTTTTCGGGGAATCACCTTGGCCGGTGACAGCCGGCGGCTTGCAGAAATCGAAACCGCTCTGGAAAAACAGAAGGTCCGTTACAAACGGCTTGATCTGGACTATGCATTTCACAGCCCTGCCATGGATCCGATTCAACCCGTCATCAAAAAAAGCCCTTGCATCTCTTCAACCTGTAAAAGGGAATGTTCCTTTTTTCAACAGTCACGGGAACCCGGGTTGATGGTGACACCCTCACCGCTGACTACTGGTGGAAAAACCTCCGGAACCCGGTCCTTTTCAAACAGCCATGAAAGCCATTTTAGGCAGAGGCGATACTCTTTTCATCGAGATCGGCCCCCATGACATCCTGAGCGGATATATTAATGAGGAACTCAGGGCAACGGGCACTGAAGGCAGGGTCTTTGCGACCCTCCGGCGGAACCGGGGAGAAACGGACCGGATCCAGAATTCAGCCTGGCAGGCAATGACAGCCGGCGCAGCTATTGCATGGGAACGGGTTTTTCCATTTCCCGGCCAATTCGTTCCGCTTCCCAACTATCCATGGCAAAAGGAACCGTTGTGGCTTTCATCCACTTCTGAATCCCGAAATCTCCTGGACTCCCGGCAGATTCATCCGCTTCTGGGCCGTCCTTTAAAACAGCATAAAATGACTTGGGAAAACCTGCTGGACATCCAGGGGTGCCCATGCTGGCAGACCATGTCGTAGGCGGCACTCCGGTCTTTCCGGGTACTGGATATGTGGAACTGGCCCTGGCAGCCGCCCTTGCCTGGCACCCCGATGACGAGGTGGTGGATATTGAGGAACTGGAAATTCTCAACCCTTTGATCCTGAGCGACCAGAATCTTAAAAAAATTCGCATAAGCATTGCGCCCGGAGATGCCGGCATCCGGATGACAAGCCGGGATTATGCCGGCGATGACCCCTGGATCTTAAATGCCAAGGGACGAATCATTGTTGATTCCCCCGGAAAGATCCTCACGATGGCAGAGACACCTTCGCTGCCTGTACATGCACCTGATTTTCTTCTGAAATCACAACCGCCTGACCCGGGCGGCCGGACTGGATTACGGCCCTGCCTTTGCTGTATCCGGCACGGCTGGATCCGGGAAACCAGGTGACAGCCGTATTTGATATACCGGATTCAGTCCGCTGCATGATTGACTGCATGCACATTCATCCCGGTCTTCTGGACAGTGCGTTTCAGTTGATCATCCATTTTTGAAGCAGAACATGGGAAACAATCCGAATATCGTTTTTGTTCCGATCAAAATCGGGAGAATCGTCTTTGGCACAAAAGGCGCCTCTCCCCATCTGGTCCGTGCCACCCTGCTTAAGGAGACATCCCATTCGCTTAATGTGGCGTTCACTATCCTTGACAACGAAGAAAACACCATCGCAGTCGTCAAAGAGGCCAGGTTCCGGGCAATTCCTCTGAACAAAACCCGTCAAGAAAATTTAGAGCTATTAGACTATCACGGCATCCCAAAACCGCACCCCTGGACACTAACCCCGGCCCCCCTCAACCCGGAAACGCTGCACACCAGGATGGCGGACATGGTGGCCGGACATTTTAAATCTAAAGTAGACTGTCAGTATGCCGAAGAAATCGAACCGCTTCTGGACTCACTTTGCCGCCAGTTTGTTTTTGAAACACTTCATCAGCTGGTCCGGAACGGGACAGTCTTATCCCGGAAATGTATCCAGGGACTTCAGATGGATACACCGGAAATTGCCCCGTTTATCCATTATCTCATCCGCGAGGCAGAGACAGATCAGACCCTGTCCTTAAAAGGATCTGACTGGATCATCCGTCCATATCGGGAAGGGGAGGAAACCGCCCGGGAAATATGGAATATCCTTGTTTCGGACTATCCGGATTTTTTTTCCATCATCGACATGGCCGGCCGGGTCGGCCTGCACCTGCCATCGATTTTGACCGGAAAAAAAGACGTTAGAGGATATTATTTCACCCCAGCCCGTATTTTCTGTACCGATCCGTCTGTCACTGGGGACCGCCCGCAGACACAAACTGGGCCGGATCATTCAGGAAATGATCCGCCGGTCACAGGACACCCTTCCGACGGGGCGGCGCTTTTCTGTCATGGAGATCGGCCATACCGATCCGTTGTTTGTCAAAGATGCGTTCCGGGTGATGGACATGAACCGGTGCGATTATACCTTTGCTGCAGACACCACCGAGCGCTGGAAACTATTTCTTTCTGAAAGAACAATATCCCGGTTTTGAATCCCGGTTGTTCGGAAACTCAGTGGACACAGCAACCGGGGAACCTCCCGCTGCCAGACCCCATCTCATCCTTTTGACGCTTGATTTCACCAGCACCGCCGAATCTCTCGATGCCTTGGATTTTGCCAGATCCCAGCTGAATCCGGGCGGCACGATTATTCTGACAGGTCTGCGACCATCTTTCTGGGCCGATTTTACCTTTGGAGCCCACCCCGGCTGACATCAGTCAGCGTTCGACCAGTACTGGCAGAGACAGCTGGCGGGAACAGGGGCTTGTTTGTGGAGATCCCATTGAATTGTCGCCGGGCGATCTGTCCGACATCTTTGTTTTGACGGCCCGCCTCAGAGAAGAAACTGTTGTTTCAGCCACCCCTCACAAAGAGATCAACCGCACCTGGATCGTTCTGACGGACACCCGCGACAGAACCTCCGGACTCTCCCAGTCTCTGGTCAGACATCTTCAGAAAAGAAACGATCATGTCCGCTGCGTTCCGGTTGAAAAATATCGGATTACAAGGAGCTGCTGTCGGAAACCATCCGGGAATCCGGCAGAATAGACGGCATCCTTCACCTGGCAGGCTTTTCTTCTTCAATCGATCATCCGGAGTCCCAGGAATACAACCGTGCCCGGCAGCAGGCACATCGATGCATGGTTGCCGCCCGGGCAGCCCGGGCCTGTGAAGAGACCGGAGCAGATACCACCCTCTGGATACTCACAAACGAGGCGGCACGTCACCTGATACCCGGCACGAATCACCTTCCGGGACAACAGCGCCGCCATTCGATGCCCGATGACAGTGTCCTGTTCGGGTTTGCGCGCACGATGATGAATGAAGCATCCCATTACACGGTGCGTTTAATGGACATTATATTGCCGCTGAACGGGATGGCACCACTGGTAGACGCCGTCATCAATGAACTGGAGCAGGCCGATGACGAGCAGGAAGTTATTCTTGACCACAACGGTGAACGGTTCGTCCCCCGTCTTCGGACCGCTTCGCCCGCCGAAGCATCCCATCCCATCCTTTCGAACAACCGGATCGAAGAGGAGGGGGAAACGGTCGCACTGGGATTTCAATTTCCCGGCCAGCTACGCAACCTGCGCTGGGAAGCCAGACCTCAACCGCCTCTTGAAAAAGATGAGGTCGACATTCAGGTCCATGCCACCGGTCTCAACTTCCGGGATGTCATGTATTCCCTGGGACTGCTTTCAGATGAGGCGGTTGAAAACGGGTTTGCCGGTGCTTCCCTGGGTCTTGAGTTTGCCGGAGTCATTGTGCGGACGGGAAATGAATCCGGGCCGTTATCGCCCGGTGACAGGGTCGCGGGCTTCGGGCCTTCCTGTTTTGCCAGCCGAATTACGACAAAGGCAAATGCCGTATCGTTGATTCCCGAGGGGATGTCCTTTGAAGCGGCCGCTACCATCCCCGTTGTTTTTCTGACGGTTTATTATTCTTTGAAACACCTGGCCAATCTGAAAGAGGGGGAAGCGATACTCATCCATGGCGGTGCCGGCGGCATCGGTATTGCCGCCATTCAAACCGCCAGGGCCATGGGCGCTGAAATCCATGCCACCGCCGGAACCGATCAGAAACGGGATTTTTTGCGGCTGCTGGGGGTAACTCATATTTATGATTCCCGGTCCTATGACTTTGCCGAAGAAATAATGCTTCAACCGGCGGCAAAGGCGTGGACATTGTTTTAAATTCCCTTGCAGGAGAGGCCATCAACCGGAACCTGCAGGTCCTCAAACCCTTTGGCCGTTTTCTGGAGCTGGGCAAACGGGACTTTTACGAGAACACCCGGATTGGATTGCGCCCTTTCCGGAACAATATCAGTTATTTCGGCATCGATGCCGACCAGCTGATGAAAGAACATCCGGCTTTGACTGAACGTCTTTTTCCGAAGTCATGGAGATGTTTGCTCAGGGGATTCTTTACCCCCTGCCCTGTCATGTGTTTGAAGCGGAAGAGGTGATTGACGCATTCCGCTTCATGCAGCAGGCGCGCCATATCGGAAAAATCGTGGTCACCTACCGGAACGGACTCAAGCCCATGGCCCGGCCCAGCAAATCAAAACACCGTTCTTTTTCTAGCACCGGCGGTACCTGCCTGATCACAGGCGGCCTGTCCGGTTTCGGGCTAAAAACAGCAGAATGGCTCGCAGAAAAAGGAACCCGCCATCTTGTTTTGATCAGCCGCAGCGGCCCCACTTCTTCAGAAGCCTGGATGGCCGTTGAACGCCTGAAGAATAAGGGTGTTGACGTTTTGGCGGTCTCCTGTGACGTCACTGACAGACATGCTCTGGAAAAACTGCTGGAGACCATTGCCCAGGACATGCCGCCGCTTAAGGGAATTGTGCACGCAGCGGTCGTTATTGAAGACGGACTGAGCACCCTCATGAATCAGGAACAGATTTACCGCGTCCTGGCACCCAAAATTCTGGGAGCGCAACACCTTCACCAGTTGACTTTAGACATGGATCTTGATTTTTCGTTCTGTATTCTTCGGCCACCACCCTTTTCGGCAATCCGGGACAGGCCGGTTACGTCGGGGCCAACACCTGGCTCGAATCCCTGGCCCGGTATAGAAGGGACATCATGGGCCTGCCTGCCACATGCATCAGCTGGGGAGCCATTGATGATGTCGGTTTCCTGGCTCGTCATCAGGATATCAAAGCTGCGCTTCAAAACCGGATGGGAGGAAGCGCCATCCCTTCTGATGCTGCGCTTGACATCCTTGGACGTCTCCTGGCAGCGGACCGGTCCGGCGTCGGGCTTATGGAACTGGACTGGCAGGCGCTTTCCAAATTCCTGCCCAGTTCGAAAACCCCCAAGTTCAATGAAATCTCCCGGAAAAACGACGGGAAAGGCCATGAAGATGGCCGAACCCGGGATATTCGCCTGCTGGTGAACGAACTTCCTGAAGAGGATTTCATCGATCTGTTGATAGAGATGCTTCAGGCGGAACTTGGGAGATTCTTCGAATCCAGCCCCAAAAGATAGACCCGGTCTCTCCTTTCAACGACCTGGGACTTGACTCTCTGATGGGGGTGGAACTGGTGGCCGCACTGGAATCCCGTTTCGATATCCGCTTGTCCGTGATGGTGCTTCGGGAAAGCAAAAACTTGACCCGGGTGGCTCACATCATTTATGACAAACTAAAAGGACAAGAGAATGCAACCGCTTTCGCAGGCCATTCCGACAAGCAGCAGCAGATTCGGCACCTGTCTGAGCAGCACGGCGTTAATATCGGCAAGCAAGAGGCGGAAAAACTGGCATACCGTCTTGATACCACCCGGCATATCCGTTCTATCATTGAATAATGATGACTGAGAATAATGATGACTGAAAAAAATAGGCCCGACTCAAACAATCAGATGAAAGCCAGGCTCATTCAAAGGGCCTTGGCAAAAAAACAGGCACGTTCCAAACGACGAATACCTGACAGACGCTGACCGCACCACGAGCACAGTCTCCGGACCATCAAGTGAATTCTGCCGTCATCCGGGATATCAGCAGGTTCTCATGATGAATGAAGGCGCCAGAAATCTGAATGTTTCAAACCCTTATTTCAAAGTGCACCAGGGAGCGGCCCACGCCACCACCAGAATTGACGGCAGGGAATATATCAACTTTGCCAGCTACAATTATCTGGGCCTGAATGGACATCCGGATGTCTGTGCTGCTGCCAAAGCGGCCATAGACCGCTATGGGACCTCGGTTTCAGCCAGCCGACCGGTGGCCGGAGAACGGCCCATTCACCGGGCGCTTGAAGAACAGATCGCCGGGGCCTATCATGCGGACAACGCCGTAGTGTTTGTCAGCGGGCACGCCACCAATGTAACAACCATCGGCTATCTGTTTGACAAAAAGGATCTCATCCTGCATGACGAACTGATTCACAACAGCGTTCTTCAAGGCGCACTTCTTTCCGGCGCGAAACGGATGTCTTTTCCTCACAATGACTGGCTGGCACTGGATTCGGCTCTTTCCAAACAGCGTTCCAAGGTCAACCGGGTACTCATCGTGCTCGAAGGCATCTACAGCATGGATGGAGACTATCCAGACCTGCCAAAATTCATTGAAATCAAAAAAGGCACCGTGCGCTTCTGATGGTGGACGAAGCCCATTCTTTCGGTGTCATGGGCAGGACAGGCATGGGCATCCGGGAGCATTTCGGGGTTCAGGGAAATGAGGTGGACATCTGGATGGGAACCCTGAGCAAAACCCTGGCCGGGTGCGGCGGTTTCATTGCCGGAGAACATGCACTGGTGGATCACCTGAAATATCTGGCTCCCGGGTTTCTTTACAGTGTGGGCATGTCACCTCCTCTGGCGGCAGCGTCTCTGGCTGCCCTGAAATGCTTGCAGCAGGAACCGGAACGGGTCAAAACCCTGCAGGATCGGGGGGCCTTTTTTCTTCGGACGGCCGGAAAGGCCGGCATTGACACTGGGTTAAGCCGGGGGCTGGCGGTGATTCCCTGTATTATCGGTGATTCCCTGAAAACAGTCCGAGTCTCCAATGCCCTGTTTGAACGAGGCATCAATGTGCAGCCCATCATCTATCCGGCTGTTCCGGAACAATCCGCCCGTCTGCGGTTTTTCATCTCATGTGAACACACAGAACATCAGATCCGGCAGGCGATTGACCTTTTGGCTGAAGAAATGGATCGTGCCTGATGCTGACCTGCCTTTGACGCATTTGAAGAATACATGCTGTGCGATGATCGGCCTGAATATCCCATGACCGGAATATTCCGCGTAAGGCTGTCAGGAATCCCGGACAGAAACGCCTTTCAGTCAGCGGTAAACGCCGTTGTTTCCCGCCATTGCCTCATGCGCTGCACCGTTGTGCCAAGATGTCCGGGAAGACCGCCAGTCTGGGTCGACAACCCCGGCTGGCATGCACCCATTGCCTGGAATACACCCTGTAATCCATTCGGATTCCCTGAAATGTCTTTTATGGATTTGACAAGATTTCCGGGTGTCAGGTTCTGGGTCATCGAACATCACCATTCAAGTGATATCATCATACAGGCCCATCATGCCTGCACCGATGCCATCGGGATGGGTCGTGTGCTGGAAGAGTTGCTTATCCTGTATGCACATCACAGGTCAGATAAAAATTGCGTGCCTGAAATCAGTGAAATCGATCCGGACCGGTTCGCCCTGCGGGGATCCCATGGAAGCCCTCCGGAAATCACTCCGGGTTTGATTGACCACCTTCTGGGAACATGGCAGTTTTTCACCCGCCGTCCTGTCCCTGTCATGTCACGAAGAACTATCCCTAACCAATCCAAAGCGGTAAAAATGTTCCCCTCGCTGCTGACCATGACCATGGATGACATATCGACTCAGAACTATTTTCTGTCTGCCAAAAAGCTGGGGGTTACCGTTAACGAACTTTTATTAAGGGATTGTTTTCTGGCCGTTGCTGCCTTGAAAAAAGAAAGCCGAAAATACTCTGAAAAAGACTGGATCCGATTTACCGTCCCCATTAATTTACGTACCAGAGCGGATGAAGGACTATCCATGGCAAACTGTGTGAGTATGGTTTTTCAGAACAGCGGATGGCGGACATCAGGAATCCGGCAGGATTGTTAAAACGATCCATGATGACATCGTGATCAAAAGCCATTCCATGCTGAAAACCACATTTCTCGATGCCGTTGATCTGGTCCGTTATGTCCCGAAACTGCTGGCATGGATCACCCGGGCCATACCCTGCTTTTCCACCGGTGTTTTCAGCAATACAGGCATTGTTCTTAACAGTAGGCTCCTTCCTCGAAAAAATGGAAACTTTCTTGCCGCCGATGTGGTCGTTCAAGGCATTGATGCTTTTCCGCCCATCCGTCCCGGAACACAATTTGCCGTTTGTGTGAACACATATAACGACCGCCTTTCGGTGATGCTTAATACGGACCCCGTTATTTTCAGCTGGCCTGAGCAAGCATTTTCTGGACAGAATGAGATCGCAGATACAGACGTCCATCCTCACCGGAGCATCCAGATGACCCTGTTATTGAACTAAAAAAAAATTCAAAAAGTGTATTCTCTGGGGGAAACCTCGGTGATTGCGCTTCAAACCTGAATCTGGTCATTCATAAAAGGAATTCATTGCCATATGGGGTCCGTCCGGATCGGGCAAAACCACCTTGTGCAACCTGATCGGTCTGACAGATAGCCCCACATCAGGGTCTTTGACATTCAATGGAACAGCGGTTTCCGGCCTATCCGACAATCAGAAAAGTGAACTGAGAAACAGATATGTCGGATTTGTATTTCAGAACTTCAATCTGATTCCGGTGTTATCCGCTCTGGACAATGTGATGCTCCCGCTTCAAATCCGTGGGACTGCCGGAAAGGCCGGAAAACAGAAAGCCATAAACCTCCTTGCGACCCTGGGCCTTGAGGATCATATCACTCACAGGCCTGACAAACTGTCCGGGGGTCAGCAGCAGCGGGTGGCCATTGCAAGGGCTCTTGTCATGGATCCGGTGGTGATCGTTGCAGATGAACCTACCGCCAACCTGGATTCGGAAAATGCCATGAAGATCATCGGACTGATGAAGCATATCAACGATGAAAAGGAAACCACATTTATTTTTCAACCCATGATCAGAGGTTACTGTCCAGTGTCGACCGGCGAATCCATCTGCAGGACGGCCGATTGACAGCGGATGTTTTCCAGAAAGAAACCCAAAAAAACCTTCCGGGGCAGGGTTTTTCGGGAGAAACGGATGAAATTTGACAGAACGATCTGGATCCGGTATGCGCTGGCCAATCTGTTCAGAAACAAGCGACGTTCCCTTTACACCATTCTGGCCATTGCCGTGGGATATGCGGCCATCAATGTGTTCGGCGGATTTACTTCCTATATTTTCACCAACCTGAAAGATTCATCCATTTATGTGGATGCCGCCGGTCACCTGTCCATATTTAAAAAAGGATTTCTGACCGAAGGAAAAATCGAGCCTACGAAATTTTTAATCTCAGACGTGGAACTTCAAAAGATCACGCACCTCTGCAATGAGATCCCAGGGGTGACGGCGACAGCTCCCCAGCTCCAGATCATGGGCCTGATCAGCAATGGAGAAATCTCCACCATTTTTATCGGAATGGGTAAAATTCCCTCTCAGACAAAAAGGATACAGGAGTCGGTCACTGGCATGATCCGCCGGCTCAAGCTGTATGACGGGGATCCTCTTTCCGATGACCTCATCTACGGTGCCGGCATCACCCATGGACTGGCGGACAAGCTCGATCTGGACATTGGATCCAGTGCCATTGTCATGGCCCCCACCGTGGATGGAAGAATCAACGCCCTGGACATGGAAATCCGCCAGAAATTCCATGTTCCTGTTGAAGCCCTCAACGACATGATCGTATCCATTCCGCTTGAATTTGCCCAGACGCTTTACGATACAGACAGCGTCGGCAGCCTGGCCGTGCTCCTTTCCGATGACACCCTCACCCTTCCGGTCAAAACGACACTTGAAGGGATTTTTCTCAAAAACGGCCTGGATATGGAAATAAAAACCTGGGATGAAATGGCGCCTTTTTACCGAAAGGTCAAAAACATGTTTGACATTATTTTCCTTCTGGTTTTCATCATTGTTCTCACCATCGCCGTCACCAGTATCATCAATACATTGAGCATGACCGTCATGGAAAGAACCAGAGAGATCGGTACCCTCCGGGCCTTGGGAATGAAACGCTCAGGGGTGGTGACCCTGTTTGCCATGGAGAGCGGCATCCTGGGTATTACCGGCTCTGTCGCGGGGCTTGGAATCACCCTTTTTGCCTGGCTGATGGTCAAAGTGCTGGATCCGCAGTGGATGCCGCCCAATATTGTGTCCTACATCCCCCTGGAAGTCCATCTGGTGCCGGCCTATATGGGGATCACCCTGTGTTTTCTGGGACTGCTTTCCATCATTGTGTCCATCATTCCTGCCAGAAAGCGGCCCACGCAGGTATTGTGGACGCGCTGGGTCACGTCTGACATTACTGACTGGGCGGTGGGGGACAAAAGACCAGACGGATCAAAAAATATGGGTATGGTTGTGCTCAAATGAAATGATCACTGAATCGGGAAAAAGACGAAAAATAATTTTTTTTAAGAGAAACATAATTCGAAAGAAAACAGAGGGACGTGCATCCTGACTGATTTGGTAGCTGCTGCCGGCGATGGTGATGGAGCCGCTTCGGGCCCCGCCGGTGTTTTCCGCTGCAGTGATTG
>LQAG01000167.1_pt1 | contig 26770 bp, 28 predicted proteins | sample 1535801 | NCBI WGS metagenome assembly LQAG01 (sample SAMN04331584, study PRJNA305678) | bioreactor metagenome | isolation source: bioreactor_3 inoculated with Wadden Sea sediment 1st replicate of a... | place: Germany:Bremen | reverse complement strand
GTGCTCCGCACGAGGGCGCGCTTGTGGCGGGTTATGCGAGGCGTTAGCTGGACTATGATTATTAAAGTATAAGAGGCATGTATGAAACTCGATGTGTATCAGGTCGATTCGTTTACATCTACACTTTTCGAAGGAAATCCAGCCGGTGTAGTATTAAATGCAGATGGATTAAGCGATAAGCAAATGCAACAAATTGCTCGCGAAATGAATAAATCAGAAACAGCATTTATTTTTAATAAACCTGAAACAGAATATGATATAGAAGTAAGATTTTTACACCAACCAATGAAGTGCCAATATGTGGTCATGCTACTATAGCAGCCCACTATGTATATGCAAAAAAGAATGGCATCTTTGATGGTGTAGTAATTCAAAAAACAAAAGCAGGAATATTACCTGTCGAAGTAATAAGTGAACAAGATGATCTACGAATAATCATGACTCAAGCAAAAATTGAATTTGGATCTGTAATTTCAGGGTTAGAAAAGATTAAGCTTCTTGAAGGATTAAAAATAACAAGCAATGAACTGGATATTGAATTGCCAATTCAAATCGTCTCAACAGGACACTCAAAGGTAATGGTTCCAATAAAGAATAAACAAATACTATATTCAATAAATATTGAATCTAGTAAATTATGTGATCTGAGTAATAAAATAAAATGCAATGGCTTTTACGTATTTACATTTGATAGTCAAGAAAAGAATGTGCTCATAAGTGGTAGAATGTTTGCGCCAATAATTGGAATAAATGAGGATCCTGTTACTGGAAATGCAAATGGACCACTTGGGGCATATTTAACTCACTATGGCAAAATAGAAAAAGAAAGAATGGGTATGAATTTAACATTAAACAGGGTGAGGCTATAAACAGAAAGGGATACATGAAAGTACATGTATTCAGTAATGAGAATGATGCAGAGTTGATAAAAATAAGTGGGCGAGCGTGTATTGCATTTAAACCATAATTAAATGTTTAAGATAATTACGAAAAGCCACCGAACAATCGCTGCAAGCCTATAAGCTATGTCACATAAAGTGCTGGTCGCTGCGCTCCCCGGGACTTTCTGCGTCATATACGCTTTAAGGCCTAAGCGTATGTTATGCCTTAAAACATGAATTGAGGAGTCGAATCAATGAGTGTATTTGAAATAGCATTAGTTTATCTGCGCTTCTGTGTTCGCTGGTAACAGGTTTTCTTTTGCTTATGCCGCAGTAATCATGCCTGTGTCAATGGTCACGAGGAATTGAGCCATTTATGGTCATCAAAAATGAGCCACACCGATTCATTTTATGACTGACTTTTAGGTTGTAAATCTCCTTTGTTTTTTTCTGTTATGGGATCATGATATTCAAAACCGGCTTCAATCAGAATATATTCCAACAGTATACCAACCTCACCTCTTCTTTTGAGTTCATCAAGCATCCACTTTTGTATTCGGGCATTGACATGAACCCGTTTTAGGTGTGCTGGCAGTTTTGGCTTTGGTTTTCCCCTGTACCCTCCACGTTTTTCTACCATATGGATACCGCCTTTCGACAAGGCGATCGCTGGAAGTGCCTGATAGTAAAGCTCTTTAGATAAATGTACCACGCTTTACAAAAAAACAGGGCCATTTTCGGGGTTATTTTCACTGCATCCGCAATATTGCCCATATTCATGGCTTTTTACCTTTCAGTCTGTAACTGTTACCCCCTTAATATTAATGACAGCGCTATGGTGAAGCAGTCGATAGGGATTTAACCATGCTTGGAGTCTTGACCAAATATTCCCATATTTTTCGACCATATGATAGCAATGGAAAATATGGTCAGACTTAATAATAATAATTTCATAATAAATCAATATGTTATGAAATTAATCTTATTGGTACAATATTTGCTTTTATAAACAGCGCAATCCCTGAATAAGTGTCTGAGTATAACTATTACTGACAATCCAATGTCATTGACTTAAGGATGAATTTGAAGTAACTATTTGAAATAATAAGCAAAAATTAATTTTTGGAGATGGACATAATATACCCAACTTTAATAATAACAGCCAATTATAAAAAAAGACAAGCGGTAAAAAGTCAACCCTCAATTGTACAGAGCCAAAATATTAGTGACAGAGCCTCATTTCATATGGTTTTTGATTTTTAAGAATAGAAAAAACAACATGGAGCTTCTTATTAGCAACATGGCTGATGGCCACCAGATGTTTTTCCCCCTTTGCCTTTTGTTTTTCATAGATAGAGCTGAACATGGGATCCTTTGCAACCAGGGCAGCGACCTCCGCAGCCTGGATGGCAGCTGTTCTGAGATACCTGCTGCCTCGTTTAGACATTTTTCCCTTTCCTTAACTGTCACCACTTTCATTAAGGCGGACATCAAGTCCAGCAGCAGCCACGAGCTTCTGGCGCCGTTTTTCTCTTCGGGATGAAAAAAAGGAAGAACTTCTGCGAGAATAGTAGGCGCCCAAACCGGTCCAATGCCAGGAATGGTTCGGAGCAGACTCTGATTTTCTTTCATATATTTTTTGATTTGCTTTTCAAGCTTTTCAATCTGCTCCAAAAGGACATTCATCCGCTGAACAAAAATTTGATCTCCATCGCAAAGACAAATTGCTTCCAGACAGAGAGAAAGAATTCTTAGCGGCATTTTTAAGCCGGTTCGCCTGTTTCCGGCCCATATGGCCTTTACTGGATTCTTTAAGAATTCGCGTAAGCTTCCTGATGTCAATTTTCTTGATATCTTCAGCCGTCGGATACAAGGAGAGCAGTGCCCTGCTTGCAGCACCAAAGATGTCAGAGAATTGTTCGGCGTATTCGTGGTAAAGCGTCATCCAATAATGACCGGTGGCCTCCATGCCGATGAGCAGATTTTCATTGGAGAAACCGACCTGTTTGATCTTGGTCATGAGCAGATTCAAGCCTTCCATGCTGTTAGCAAACGAGAAATTGTTGAATACTCTTTGTCCATGATCATCCAGAAGCGCTGCAACATGTTTGCGTTTCGCAATGTCAATTCCCTGTGCCCACCTTTTCGTCTTACTCCTTTACAGATGAGTAAAGCTGTTCAATTGGGGGAGACGTCTATGTACACAGCCTCGCAACTAAATCAGTGCAGATGCGCGCATCAAGCGATAAGTGTAATAAACCGGCTTCGGCGGTCTTTTGAAGAGGACATCACCTCAAGTGGCAAAAAGCCGAACCCCGGCAGCCTTCCTGCCATTATGGCCAAAATAGCATTGAAAGGCAAATGTCTCGGAAAAACTGCAATCGCCGCGATTGCAGCCCCAGGCGGTGATGCTGCCTGGGGCAATAAGGTATTTTCAAAAGAATCAACGGCAGCATTGGTTTTCCAGACTCAAAGCGAAATTGACCTGAATACAAAAAAATTACAAATACCGGTACAAAAAAGAATTTTGCCCAAACACTTTCAAAAGTGAAGGATGTCATCTCCTTACTGTTTCTGAGGCCTATTGATTCTCTTTCCAAGCTGATTTCAGACATTCATACAATCGTTGTGAAAACCATTGAACCGATAAGGCCAGGGCGGAGATATCCGAGAAATTTCAACAATCGAAACGGGAGATTCCATTATGGATATCAGCCGACCCGTTAAGTTAATGACATTGACTGATAAGCTCCAGGCTTTGCCGTGGAGACTCCCAGGGTTTGACATTTATGAGAATATTCGGAAGCCTCCATAAGAGTGAACCGTTCAAAGCTCTCAAGGGGGGGGCTTTCGATGGACAATGATAGAAAGTTAGACTATACGACTTCGGATTGCAAGCGCCACCTTTTCTGGATTACTAGAAATAATCTCAAAACAAACCAGACATTAAAACCTGACTATGTAATAAAATCAGGATGGAACTTACAAACGAACAATGGACGCGGATAGAGCCCATAATATTAAAAACAACTCCCGAAAAAAGATCCACGGGGTCGAAAGCCAAAAACTTCCGAGGGATGTAGAGACTCTCCGGGAAGCGTATGACCAGGCAAAGCGCAACGGTGGAGCCCCAGGCATAGATGGTTTGAGTTTCACCGATATTGAAAAAGCCGGTTTGGAAGATTTCCTGGAAGGCATCTCAAAGGATCTTCTCAACGATACGTATTCTCCCCGGGAAAACCGAAAGGTGGATATCCCGAAAGACAATGGCAACGTCAGAACGCTCCAAATCCCCGGCATTCGTGACCGGGTAGTACAGGGGGCACTAAAGCTGATTCTGGAGGCAATATTTGAGGCTGACTTCTGTCACAACTCGTATGGATTCCGACCTAAACGTTCACCGCACCTGGCTTTGTCAGCGGTAAGGCGTAGTTTGTTACGACGGATGAACAGGGTAATTGACGTCGACTTAACCAAATACTTTGATAACATCCAACATTCAATCCTCCTGGAGCAAATTGCAGACGGGTTGAAGACCCGAAGGTCATGCACCTCGTCAAAAAGATCATTAAAATGGCCGGCAAGAACGGGGTGCCGCAAGGCGGCCCCTTCAATCCCTTGGCCGCAAACATCTATTTGAACGATGTCGATTGGGCTTTCGACAACATTCGGCAGAAGACAGCATACAAAGGATACGAATACGTGAACTATCATCGGTTTGCCGATGATATTGTGATCACCGTAAGCGGTCATCATACAAAACGAGGCTGGACAGAGAGAGCGCTGCAACGGTTACAAGAATACACAGAACTCCTTGGAGTCTCCCTCAACACCGAGAAAACAAAGATTGTGGACATCCTCAAGCAGGACTCGTTTGGATTTCTTGGATTTGACTTCAGACGGAGAACCCTATGGCGAACCAGGAAAGCTACATCCTTATGACACCGAAAAGAAAGCTCGAATCAGAAAATATCAAGGTGAATTTAGAGAATTTCCGATTTATTCTCATCGCCCAGATGATTAAAAAAATGTTTAGGTTGAAGGCTATAACAACTTTTAAATATGGAGGGGAGATGAAGCAAACAGCAGAGGGTAAAAGAAAAATTGGAATGATTGTTTTTTTAATTCTTATGGCGCCCTATTTGTTGGGATTTGCCATCAAGCCTATGCATACGAAATTGATACGGGAAATGAAAATATCACGTTTCGCTGGGACAATACACTTAGGTACAACTTGGCATACCGGGTTAATGATCAAAACGAGGCGATCTTAAAAAATCCGAACAATGATGACGGCAACCGAAATTTCGATAAGGGAATCGTGTCAAATCGTTTGGATCTCTTTTCAGAAATAGATTTGGTCTATAAAAGATATTACGGTATTCGTATCAGCGGTGCTGCCTGGTATGATCAAAGATATCACGATGGATTGGACAACGATTCACTTGCTACAGCAAACAATACCGAAAACAAAAGCCCAAGCCTTGATCTGAATAACTACGTTGACAGCTATTACGCCGGACCGGACTGCGAGTTGCTTGATGCATTTGTATTTGGCAAGTTTCATCTATCGTCCATACCGGTTAACGTTAAAATCGGGCCGGCACTCGGTCATGTGGGGGGAGAGTCTGTTGTTGGGCGGCTACCTGCATAGTGTCGCCTATGCCCAGGCGCCGCTCGATTTGGCAAAAGGCCAGGCACAGCCAGGCGTTGAGGCAAAAGAACTCTTTCGCCCTCTGAACAATGTGTCGTTTAATGCGCAGTTGACAGAGACCGTCTCTATTGCGGGACAAGGCTTTCTGGAATGGGATAGAAACCTTGTCCCGGAAGGTGGCAGCTATCTGGGTGGAAATGATTTTTTGCTTGGTGGAGGTAATAGCTATATTGCGGGTGTTCATCCTCTTTTAGGAACCATTAGATTTCCCCACGGCAGTGATATAGAACCGGAAAAAGTCAAAGATTGGGGCATATCAGCACGCTGGTGCCCCAATTGGCTTGATGGGACTATCGGCATCTACTACCGTGATTTTTCCGATAAAATTCCACAATTATTCGTAACGCCTACCGGCCCCACGACGGGCACTTGGCAGGCCGCCTACGGGTCTGACATCCGGCTTTACGGTATCAGCCTGAGCAAACAGGTACGGGGAATCAGCATTAGCAGTGAATTTTCCTACCGCGAGAATATGCCCCTGGTAAGTGATCCTGTCATCATTGCAGCTGGCGAACCAATTCCCGCAACAGGAGAGGTCCCCGGGCAGTCGGAAACACATATCACGGAGTGATCAATTTTATTGGTTCGGTCAGCAGAACCATGCTGTTCGATACAGCGAATTGGAATATGGAATTTGCCTGGAACCGCTGGGATAACGTCACCAAGGGCAGTCAATATTTCAAAGGGCGTGAGGGGTATAATAAACTCGACAGTGTTTCAAAAGATTATATAGGCGTCAGTGCTACCTTTACACCGAAGTGGTATCAGGTTTTCCCGGGGATTGACGTTACCGCCCCCTTGTCGTTCAGCACCGGCTTGAAGGGAAACTCTGCGGTTTCCGGCGGCGGGAATAAAAACGCCGGCAGTTTGTCTGCGGGTATCGGAGCGGATATTTTCAATAAATACAAGATAGATTTGAAATACATTGATTATTTCGGCGAGTTTGACACAGACCCAGCCACAGGAGCCTTAGCAGTAGCCAACGGTGCTGCGGCTCTGCTTAAGGACCGAGGCATGGTAACCTTAACCATAAAAATGACATTCTAAAATGTCCATTACGGAGGTAAGAGATGAAGAGACCTATAACAATTGTACTTGCAGTTAGCATGATGATGATACTAGCTGGAAACATGTATGCCGCTGTCACTCAGGAGGAAGCCAAAAAACTTGGTACAACACTAACCATGTTTGGTGCCGAAATGGCGGGCAATGACGATGGTTCGATCCCTGAGTATACCGGAGGACTTAAGACGATTCCCAAGGATTTCAAACCCGGTTCTGGTGTCCGTCCGGATCCTTTTGCATCTGAAAAGCCACTTTTCAGCATCAATTCAAAAAATATGGACTCATTCTCTGATAAACTCACTGAAACCACAAAGGCACTGATGGTAAAACACACGGACTATCGCATTGATGTGTACAGGACCCACAGAACGGTTGTGTTTCCAAAATATGTCATTGATGCCACCTTGGTCAATGCGGTATCGGCACAGACCACCCATGGCGGCCTCTCCGTTCAAAACGCAACATCTGGAATTCCCTTCCCGATTCCAAAGGATGGCTTTGACGTCATGTGGAATCACTTACTTCGCTACGAGGGCGAGGCCATTGAGACCAAGAATGCCGCCTGGATTGTCAACGCTTCCGGCCGAAGAATCCTTTCAACGGAAATGCTAACCAACTTTGAATATCCTTATTTCTATAAAAAGAACCCGAGTACAGATATTTTTTCATGGATAAACTCAAATTTACGGGTCCGCCGCGACGTGCGGGCGAAGGACTGCTGATAATCGATCCGATCAATATGATGGAAAAGGGAGACGGGCATGGGCGTATCTTCCAGGTCAGCGGCGGGTTAAAAGGGCTCCTGATGTTGCCCATGACACCCCAAGCCCGACAACCTCAGGAACGAGTACATATGATGATACATATATTTTCAACGGTTCTATGGAACGCTTTGACTTCAAGCTAATTGGAAAAAAGAGATGTATATTCCATACAACTGCTACAAATTGGTTTATCAGAGTACGGCAAATGCTCTGTGTCAGCCCAATTTTGCCAACCCGGATTACGGACGCTGGGAACGTCACCGTGTCTGGGTAGTCGAGGCAAGCTTAAAACCGGGTAAACGTCATCTTTATAGCAAACGGATTTTTATATAGATGAGGACAGCTGGGCTGCTGTCGCCAGCGATCAGTACGACGGCCGGGGGCAGCTGTACCGGGGATCACTTGCCAGTCCGGCTTTCAGCTATGATGCGCCGGCACCATTTCAAGGTACACAAATTTACTACGATTTAATCTCCAACAGCTATGGTGTCATTGGCTTAATTGCAGATAAAGATGGATATCTTAAATATGTTGATCCGTTGCCTCCGAGGGAATGGGCCCCAGCCAGTCTAGCCGGGACGGGTATCCGTTAGGGCCACATTACTGACATTCCCGGTCCGGCCGCAGGGTGCCGGGAATGCCGGTTCGCCGGCTGGTTTTAGTAAACCGAAGATAAAGGAGAGCGCCTAATGAAAAATTTTATGTTAATCATAGCCCTGGCACTTATTAGCTTCGCCGCAATGGTTCAGGCGCCTGTTCGGATGACGGCTTTAAGGATGTTCTGGACACCCCGGCCTTCAGAAGTCCGCTTGTTTCAAAATGTCTTTATAATGACCTTACCTCTGCAGGAAACCGCCTGGTTGCTGTGGGGCAGCGCGGGCATATCATCTATTCTGATGATCGGGGAATCAACTGGCATCAAGCTTCTGTTCCGGTTAGTTCGAACCTGACCGCGGTCTCTTTTCCGACCTCGAGAATAGGATGGGCCGTCGGTCATGACGGTGTCGTTCTGAAAAGCACAAATGCTGGTGTGAACTGGATAAAACAACTCGATGGAAATTTTGCCGGGCAGATTATGGCATCGCACTATAAACGGCATCCCCCAAGTGTTTATCGGCAGCTCCTGAAAGAATGGCGGCCCTGCTCAGAGAAATCGAGCTGTGTGCTGAACAGGGCATCGATATGTCCTTTCTTGATGTTTACTTCCAAAGTGATACTACAGGCTATATCGTCGGAGCTTTCAATCTGATTTTCCGTACGAATGACGGGGGCAATAGCTGGATACCCTGGTTCGAAAGAACCGAAAATGATGATTTTTTTCATCTTTACGGTATTCATGATAGCGGAAAGGACCTGTTTCTCTGTGGAGAGCAGGGTCTGATACTAAAGCTGAATCCTAGCACCGGGTATTTTCAGAAACTAACCACTCCCTATAATGGGACATTCTTCGGCATGAACGGCAGGTCGGGTGAGTTGATAGCCTATGGACTGCGTGGCAATGCTTTTAGAAGCGACAACAACGGTTCAAATTGGCACAAAATTGAAACGGGAATACTTGAAAGCATTATCGACAGCGTTGTAATGGAAGACGGATTGATCATATTGGCCAGTCAGGCTGGGACCTTGCTGGTGAGCAGTGATGGAGGAATGAGTTATAAAAGGAGGAGCTGGAGCAGGTTTCCATTTCCTGCCACCGCCATTGTTCAACTCGATAAGGAAACGCTGATGCTTGCCGGTCTGCACGGTATTCATAAACTATCGAGTAAGGCTCTCTCAGTGCGGGAGGGCTCAGGGAGGCACCTGAAAGGAAACCAATGCGATGGAAAAGCTTTCCTTTGAGGCCAATTCTTTGTGAAAAAAAGACCACTGATCTTTTACTACGATTACGGGTTTCTGCATGATTTATAGTTGGGCCCAAGTTCATAAATAAATCTCCCATATAAATTGTGTAAAGTTTTTATTGGCGACCAGCGCCCGGTGAATTTAATTTTTAACTGGGTGATTTTAATTTGATGTCCGGCCTTAGACGATCATTTGAAACTCAACAGATTGGAAGATATGAAATGAATTTGAATATGGAAAAAATAGATGACATGCCGGTCGTTAAGGACCTTCGAGATTTTGATAGGTTCTCCGGCAATATGCTGGAGCGATGGATCTTTAATCATCGGAGAAAATGGCTCGTTTTTGTCATACTTTCAACGTTGATGCTTGCCTATCAAACCACGAAGGTCTCCTTTAATGCAGATTTTTTTTAAAATGCTTCCCAAGAACCATACATATATCCAAAATTTTGTTAAATATCATGAAGATCTAAGGGACTGGGCAATTCCATTAAAATCGTTGTGGAAAACACACGGGGCAGCATTTTTGAACCGGAATACTTAGCATTCCTTCAAAAAGTTAATGATGAACTCGTTTTAACGTCAGGGGTGGATCGAGCCTGGATTAAATCCATTTGGATGCCGGTCGTACGTTGGACAGAGGTGACAGAAGAGGGATTCCAGGGAGGGCCTGTCATGCCCGATACTTATGACGGTTCTCCACAAAGCATTGAGCAGCTTAGAATGAACATTGCCCGTGCCGGTATCCTCGGGACCCTTGTAGCAGCAGATTTTAAGTCATGCATGATTTCTGTACCATTGTTGGAGAATGATGACAGCACGGGAAAGAGGTTCAATTATAAGGTCTTTTCCGAAAGACTGGAGAAAAACATCAGAGCCATGCAGACAGATAGGTTCAAAATTCACATCATCGGCTTCGCCAAACTGATCGGTGATCTGATTGACGGCCTGATGCAAGTGATGATCTACTTTGCGATCTCAGCGATCATTACCGTTATCATCTTATTTTTGTATAGCCGATGCATTCGCAGTACCCTGCTGGTTCTCATCTGCTCACTGGGAGGCGTGGTATGGCAGTTGGGTATTGTTGCCACCCTTGGCTACGGTCTTGATCCTTATTCCATCCTAGTGCCTTTTTTTAGTATTTGCAATCGGTATTTCTCACGGTATGCAGCGGATTAACGGCATTATGCAGGATACTGGCCGGGGTACCCATCGTATTGTTGCTTCGCGCTATACCTTCCGCCGGCTCTTTCTTCCCGGGTTTATGGCTCTGTTTACAGATGCTTTGGGATTTGCCGTTCTGATGGTCATCGATATCCCTGTGATCAAAGAATTGGCGCTGACCGCCAGCATCGGAGTTGCGGTGCTAATCGTCACCCATCTCATAACGCTTCCTCTTTTTGTCTCATTTATCGGAGTCAGCCAAAAAGCCGCTCATCGGAGTTTGAGCCTGGAAGGTGTAGAGAACAAGGGCCGTGGACTTGGAGCATGCTGGAAATTCTTCGATCGATTTACCGAACCCAAGTGGGCGACAGGAGCGATTATCGTTTCAGGTATTCTGATGGTCACAGGCTTCATAATCGGGCTCGATATCAAAATAGGAGATTTAGACCAAGGTGCCCCTGAATTGCGCACCAATTCACGGTATAATCGGGATAATGCCTATATTATAAAAATTATAAGCTTCAAGTGACGTATTTGCCGTTATTGTAAAACGCCGCCGAATGGCTGCTACACGTATAAGACATTGATCGAGCAGACCGCCTGGGCTGGGCACTTCAGCAGGTTCCAGGTGTAAGGACAACTGTTTCACTGGCCGATGCCATAAAACAGGTTACGTTGTGTTCTTATGAAGGAAATCCTAAATGGTTCACAATTTCTCGAAACCAGAATGTGCTGAACTTTGCAGCGCAACGGGCAGGGACGAATTATCCGGAATTGTTTAATGATGATGCGTCTGTCATGCCAGTGATGGCATTTCTAACAGATCACAAAGCCGAAACCTTGACGCAAGTGGTTGAGGTTGCTGATGATTTTGCAAAAAAACACAGCACCCCGGACTGCCAGTTTATACTGGCAGCAGGGAATGCGGGTATTAATGCAGCCATCAACATTGTGGTCAAGCAATCAAGCCGAATCATGACGATACTGGTTTATGCGGCCGTGGTTTTGCTGTGCTTTATTACATTCCGAAGTTGGCGGGCGACTGTGGTGGCCGTCTTACCCCTTATTCTCACGTCAGTTCTTTGCAGAGCCCTGATGGTGATGCTCGGTATCGGTATAAAAGTTGCCACGCTGCCAGTAATTGCATTGGGGGTTGGGATTGGCGTTGATTATGCGCTGTATCTTCTGAGCGTTCAATTGAACAAACAACGGCTGGGAGAATCTCTTTCCCACGCATACCTGCACACCCTAGGGTCCACCGGCAAGGTAGTTGCCATAGTGGGAATCACCTTGGCCGCAGGTGTTTTTACTTGGACGTTTTCACCGATAAAATTCCAGGCAGATATGGGGATTCTTTTGACTTTCATGCTGGTCTGGAATATGTTGGGAGCACTGATTTTAATTCCTTCGCTTTCATATTTCTTGCTAAGGACCGCAGATGAAATAGGTTGAGCAAAAATATAGCGCAGAAAGGTTTAATAAGCAATGCCTGGTTCAAGCCAGGCATTGATCTGTCCTTTTTTGTACTTCCAAAGTCAATTCCGTAGGCCGGTTACCGACTGTTACTCAAAATTGTATTCGGTCAGGATGGCTTTCTGTCAGTGGTCTGATCCGTGAAGTACTCGTAAAACGATAACGCCATGAATCCACCTGATATGATGAAAACCCGGGAAAATCCCAGGTGCTGAAGGGCGGTTGCAGCAAAATAGCTTCTCTGGCCCATGCGGCAGTAAAGGTAAATGTTTCTGTCTTTGGGGATCTTCTCCAGTTGATCTCTGATCCTGCTCAGAGGGAGGTTAGAAGCCCCTGCAATGTGTCCTTGCGCATATTCGTCATCTTCCCTGACATCAATTATAACCGCCCCCTGCCTGGTAAGTTCTCTCACCTTTGTCACCGGTGTCTGCCTGAAAGCACCATTCAGCAGGTTGGTCCCGACATAGGCCGCATGGTTTACCACATCCTTGGCTGTCCCAAAGAGCGGTGCATAACACAATTCCAGATCCTTTAATGCATTGATTCCAGCACCAAGCTTTAAGGCTGTGGCAACAACATCCACTCGCTTGTCCACATTTCCCTTTCCGATGGCCTGGGCACCGAGTATTTTTCCTGTGGGCACTTCATACAATAGTTTGAAGTGGACCGGTTCTGCCTCTGGCAGTTGATAAACCCGGTCCCCGGGAATTACGCAAATTGCCTCGCAAACCATGCCCAGCGCCTTTATTTGCGCCTCATTGAGTCCTGTGGCAGCTGCGTTGTAATCAAAGACCCTGACAACGCAAGAACCGATCACCCCTTGTTGAGGATCGGTTTCCCGTGAATATGGTCTGCAACCGCCCTATCCTGCTTTTGGGCAGGGCCAGCGAGGGGCAGCCGGGTCATGGTTCTGGTCAGGGCATGGTAAACCTCAATGACGTCCCCGACAGCGTATATGTCTTGATCGCTGGTGCGATAATTCTGATCGGTTATAATTCCCCCTGTCTTTCCGATTTCAAGGTTGGTACCCTCTGCCAGATCGGTTTCCGGCACCACTCCGATGGATAGGATCGCGGTTCAGGCCCTGATTTTTTTCCTGATTCCAACACAACGGTGTTCTCTTTGAAAGCGCTGACCGTATCGCCTGTGATTAGGTTAACGCCTTGGTCTTACAACTCCTTGTGCAGGACCTGCACGATATCATGATCAAAGGGGCTCAGGATCTGGACACGGCCTCGATCAGGGTGACGTTGTAACCGTCTTTTTCAAATTTTCAGCCACCTCAACCCCGATGAACCCCCGCCAATCACAGCCACGTCTCTGACTTGGGAAGACTGAAGATGCGCGTGGACCCGTTTAACATCCACAACATTTTTCAAGGTAAACCAATTGACCTTTTCGATTCCCGGGATTGAGGGGACGACGGCCCTGGCACCGGGCGACAGGATCAGCTTGTCGTATCCTGAAAATAGGTTTCTCCGGTCACAAGGTTTTTTGCCTGAACAGTTTTGTTTGCCCTGTTGATGGAGATCACCGCTGTGTCCACCCTTGCATCAATCCTGTACTGCCTGAAAAACAGGTCTGGATCCATCAGGACCAGATCGTCGGCATCGGCGATCATGCCGCTGAGGTGATATGGCAGGCAGCAGTTGGAAAACGATACATGGAGTCCTCGTTCAAACATGATGATCCGATCCGCTTCGCTCAGTCTTCTAAGCCGGGCTGCTGCTGACCCACCGCCGGCAACACCGCCGATGATAATAATTTTTCTTTCCATACCACTTTTTCCATTGCTGCCGGATTGATGTATCAGATGGCAGTTGATGGTTTTTTAAAACGGTTTTAAGTCTGATTCCGACTTTCAACAAAGCGATTCTGTGCCCAGAAAAATATGTATTCCCATTCCTTTCAGTGAAAGAAATCAACCGTTTGTTAATGAGGTCCTGAAAATGAAATTCTACAAAATCCGGTTCCGTTCCTGTCGCATTGGCGATCTCTTCAGAAAGTCGGGTAATTGCGTTATCGAAATTCCCGGGTTGCTCTGAATATCTTTCCAGAGAATTTTCAGATAGAACCTTATATATCAGTGTCATCCTGTAGTGGCCTTCAATTTTTAGATATTCCTCGCCAGCCAGCTCACTTTTGCAGTATTTTGTGTTGAGGTCTTCCCACTCTTTCAGGCGCGATAAAAGGCGTTTTCTACAAATTTTTCAATGTCATGGGGTTCAAGATGCGATGTCCGAACAATCACATGATTGGCATCGTATAGGTCCCAGTCATTGGATAGGATGTCAAGGTCATATGCTTTAATATCTTCCCGGACGGTCGTTCCAGGGAAAGGGGATAAAAATGATACCCGTATTCGATATCAAGTTCACTACTTAGTTTTTCCGAATCATTCAACGTTTGATAAGATTCGCCCGGAAGACCTGCCATGAATGAGGCATGTGCCAAAATACCCGCTTTTTTGCATGCGTTGACAGCCTTTCTCGCCTGCTCCGGGGTAATTCCTTTTCTGACCCTTTTGAGCATTTCCGTGTTACCTGACTCTATTCCGAAACTGATGGAATGGCATCCGGTGCTTTTCATCATCTTCAGCATTTCATAGGTCACCGTATTAACCCTGGCAAAAACGCTCCAGTTAAATTTTAATCCGCGGTTTTTAATTTCACGGCAGAACGCCATGACCCATTTTTGATTCGCGGTAAAAAGATCGTCTGCAATGTTAATGATTTCAAACCCGTAGGACAGTATCTCCTCGATTTCATCCACAACAGAACCGATGGAACGGCGGCGGACCTTAAAACCGACCATCTTGCGTCCCAGGCAGAAGATACATTTATTCGGACACCCTCTACCCGTGATGATACTTACCGGAAATCCAAGCGCCTGGTATCGGGATAGCGGCAACAGGTGGCGTGACGGCAGTGGAAGGGTATCAAGATCCCTGATCAGTTCTCGGTCCGGGGTGAGGTGTATCTTTCCGTTTATTTTATACGCAAGACCGTCTATCTGTTCCCAACGCTTCGGAGATGACAAAAGAGGCACCAGTTCCAGAAGTGTTGCTTCAGCTTCACCCCTCACAATCAGGTCTACACAGGAATGTTGTGAAAGAATATTTTCAAAATCAACGTTACATGGGGCCCCAAAAAGGGTGATGATATCGGGTTTGATTTTTTTTGCATCCTTCAAAATTTGTATTGCTTTTTGCAGTTCATTGTCACGGCTGTAATGCCGATGACATCAGGGTTAAATCGATCCATTTCTGTTTTTAGAATGTCTGCACGGTATTTTTTTGACAATAAAATCAAATATCTGAACATCAGCCCCGGTTTTTTCACATGCCGCGGCAACATAGCATATGCCTAACGGAGGGAGGGCGCTTCTTCCAAAGGATACGGGGGCGCGATGAGTGCGATTTTCATCATAACCTGCGATCTTTCAATTTTTAAGCAGTTCATTATAAACGCTTTGTTCACCCTTGAATGGTGGTTCTTCTCTGGTGAGGGTATCAGGTCAAATGCATGGGGCGCCCCGAGGTAAATGATCAAATTTGTCTTGTTCCCCGCAGCAAGCCATCTGTTGGCCATGAGCAGGGAGTCGTCCAGAAAAGGATCTGAATTTCCCACTGTAAATAATGCCGGGGGCATGTCGTCCAGGTCAGCATAGAGCGGTGATACATCCGGGTTCTTTCTCTTCTTTGGGTTGGGAATAAAAAGATTTGCATATAATTCACAGGATTTTGAATCCTGCATCATATTTTTTCCATCCACAATCTCACGGCTGGGCAGCCAGTTCGTAAAATCGTACAGGCCATAGGTGAGTTTGGAACCGGCAAATTTATAGCCATGCCTTTGACGCAGGCGAATGGTGGTGACTGCTGCCAGATGGGCACCGGCAGATTCTCCACCCACAATGATTTTATCAATCCCATAGTTTTTTTGCATATTCGATCCACCAGAGGCGACGGCCTCACAGTCGTCAGGCGCTGCCGGGTATGGGTTTCCGGGGCAAGCCTGTAATCTACACTGCTGATGGCAAGTCCGATGTCATTTGCCCAGGAGAGTAACTGAGGGGCATTCATTTCAGGGGTCCCACAAAACCAGCCACCACCATGGATATGCAGCATTCCACCTCTGATTTCGTTTTCAGGCACAATGATCCGGAGGGGAATCTTGCCAGCAGGTCCGTCAATTTCAATCTTCTGGCATTTTGATTCAAATCTTTCCAAATCCTTGGGCGGAACCATTCCCATTCCCATTGAGTCGATGATCTTGCGCAAAGCCAGTATCTCAGTTAACGTTGAGCCAGGCAGATTTGTCATACCCCCTTCTTGGAAGACTTCATCCAGATTATTTAATATAATCGACATTTCTTCACTTTGCTTAACAAGGGTTGTAAATCCCTTTAATAAATTTTCCATCTCACTCCTCAGACCGTGCCATATTCTTTTAAATTCAATACTGGACAGGCAGTGTCATCTTCACTAACTGGGAGATTTTTTTGTAGAAGCCGGTGGTATTAAATCCCTGCTCGATGCGGATAGCATTTTCCGTACAGGTGACCACACAGCATCCGCAGGCGATACAGGCCGTCACCCCCGGTGCAAGCTCATCTAAGGCAGGCATTTTTTTGCCCCTGCCCAGGGGAACCTCGTTCATCTTTATGGATCGCGCCGGACAGACACGCGTACAGATACGGCATTGTATGCATTTGTCCGCATCAAACCGAGCCGCCCGGATAGAATCTGTTGTGGCATATCATAGTCTGGAACCTGTATATACTCACTCAGCTTCAGATACTTCATTCGGTTTGCCTCCCTGAGCCTCGACTCTGAAATTATTATAATTCTTTTGTCGTCAAACCACTGCACATGCTGCATTTCCCGATGGACCTGGCCATCCGCCGGAAATTTTGACCATCCAACAGCAATACAGTCCGTCAACTTGTATGGGTAGTGAATTCCGAACAAGGAACGCCATTTCGGGTAAAACATGAGAAGCTTGATCATGCCGATCCAGCATGCGCCAGCGCCCATGCTGTGGGCGGCCAATACCATGTTTTGCCCGCAGATTCCCACATCCATAGGAGGGGAAGAAACGCCACGCCGGTCCATTAAAAGCAGTATTAACGTGGGGGCCCGGTGGTAAACCGGCGCCTCATTACTGGCGATACGAACCAAAAGAGAAAAAGGCACCGGGTGAAATTCATTGATCAAAAAACGAATGATCAATTTGGCAACAGGTCGTAAAAATATTCTTCGAAAAGGCGTTTTTGTATAGTCCATACACCACATGATTTTTTTAACCATTTTAACGGTGTCGGTTTCCATACGTTTCAGCAACTCGGCGTTGTTCACAACGACAAATTTCCACGGCTGAGCATTCCCCGCCGAAGGTGCAAACCGTCCTGCTTCCAAAATGCGGCGGATCATACTGTCTGGCAGGGGGTTGCTCTTGAACGCCCGAATGCTACGCCTCTCAAAGATTATTTTTTCTACCGAATTCCACGGCATCCCCTGGTGGTATACGCCAAGAGGAGAGAGGTCTTTGCATGGTGGTTTATTTTTTTTGCTGATCATGGCGCATCCGTTTTGGAGTAGTCTTTTTCAGAATCAAACGTATCTTTGGTGACACCGGCTTTCTTAAGATCCGTTTTCTTGATCCTGTAACTGGGGGTTCGGGGAAAGTCGTCGACCACCCTTAGATAGCGGGGAATGGCAAAATTTTGCCAGCTTACCTTTTAAAAAATCCCATATCTCTTTGACATCGAAATTACCGGAGTTTACAGGGCGGATAGTCGCCATGATGTCATCTTCAGTCATTTCCGAAGGCACCCCGTACACAGCGCATTCCATTACATTTTCATGCTTTAGTATTTCTTTTTCCACATCAAAGGCCGATACATTCTCACCCCTGCGGCGCATTGAGTCGGTATTTCTTCCCACAAAGTAGATGTTTCCTTCCGAATCCTGAAACATCAAATCTCCTGAGTAAGCCCACTCCCCGATAACCTTTTCCTGGGCGGCTGCCGTATTATTGTAGTATTCGATCGTGTTTTTCTTGTCCGGAATTACCTTGAAAAGCAGTTCGCCAATCTCTCCGGGCTCTACGTCCTTTCGGTTTTTATTAACAATACGGATTGTGCTTTCATGGGGTTTGCCCAATGATCCTTTGGGCGCATTGCCAAAATTTATGATCAACCCGGAACCTTCCACTGACCCGTAAGCCTCGAAAATTTCAACATTGAATCTCTTTTCGAACGGTTCCCACAGTTCTGCAGGACACCCTGCAGATATAACCCGGGATCAGGGGATGGTCGCTTTCATTTGCCCTGGGGGGTTGTTTCATGAGAATGGGGATAATAGCACCGATGGTATTAAAAATGGTGGCTCCCGACTGCTTGATGTCATCCCAGAATCGGCTGGCGGAAAATTTTTGGCCAGCGCAACCGTTGACCCTGCACATAAAGACAGGGTGGTCGTCACATATAAGGCATTGCGTGGATCAATGGTAATGGCGTATAGTAGACCGAATCAGGTGTCAAAAGGATTTCTGTCAGAGACGAAATGCGCTGGAGCATGTTCCGGTTGTATCGGGAGACAACCCCCTTGGGGAGCCCGGTGGTGCCAGATGTGTACAAAATCATCAACTTCAAGTCATTGCTAAACTCTATGTTTGGATTTCCTGAATCAACATCGTCTGCGTATGCATTCCCCAAATCCAGCCTGTCATGCATCTCTACCCGGCCAGACACTTCAAGGGCGTTGACAAACACTTTTTTATCTTGGGCAAGTGATCTTTGATCGCCGTATACAAATCAAATAAGTGGGAATCGATAACCAGAAACTCAGCGTCACTATTGTCAATAATGTAAATGAGCCCTCGCCCCGGAGTTCTGTGTTGACCGGATTGATGTACATGCCAATTTTTTGAATTCCGAAGAAAATATCTAAAAATTGACTGGAATTTTCCATCAGAGTTGCGATACCCTTTCCAGGCCCGCCGCCATTGGCCAACAGGTAATTTCCAATACGGTTAGCATTTTTGTCCATTTCATTGTAACTAATATACTGATCCTGGTCGATCAAATAAAGAAACGGATGGTCCCCTCGATTTGCCGCCTGTTCTTCGAGCATTGCGGCCCAGTTTCTTGTTTCGGGCATCGTTCTCCTCCTTTTGCTTTCTTAAACTTTTTCCAGAATGTGTATGGCCATGGCAGCCTCTGCTTTTCCCAAGAATCCCCCGCCGTTTTCAGCAAGTGCAATCCGTGCACCGTCTACCTGGCGCTTTCCAGCCTCCCCTCTCAACTGAAGGGATAACTCATGAATCTGGGCCAGACCGGAAGCGCCAATGGGATGTCCACGGGATATCAGTCCTCCACTGGGGTTGACTGGAATTTTTCCACCGATTGCCGTGGCGCCACTTTGTGCAAACGGTCCGCCATCCCCAGTTTTGCAGAATCCCATATTCTCTGTTTGTACCAACTCTCCAAACGCTGTAGCGTCATGTACTTCCGCCACATCTATGTCTTTCGGCCCTATGGATGATGCTTCATAGGCCAGTTGCGATGTTCTTCTGGCAATATCTGTATGGTCTGACGCCGGTAAACTCGGCGGTTCGTTTTCTGTTGGCGCTTTTACAATATAATCGACGAATTCGTTTTCGCCAGCCCTTAATCCGGACTGTAGAACAGATGCCCTAATCCGCAACGCCCTGGCAGGATTATGCTTTTTCATAAAATTTTCGCTGCACAGAATGGCTGCCGCAGCACCATCCCCTACCGGTGAACACATGGCGCGTGTCAGAGGAAAGGTCACCTGGCGATCATTCAAAACAGCCTCTACGCTCATTGGGAAAGTGTATTGGGCCAAAGGGTTCAAGGTTGAATTATTGTGTGCCTTTGATGCAATAACAGCCAATTGTTTCTGCGTGGTACCGTATAAGTTCATGTGATTTCTGGCACCAATAGCATAGAAATCCATAAATGCTGAGTGCCCGCCAATTTTATTTTCCGGGCCCTGGAACTTCCCTATAATTTCCATGACCACATCCACATCTGCACCGCTAATAAAACCCGCCATCACTTTGCCGCGATCAGTATCATGCAGCTTCTCCGCACCGATAGCCAAAACACAGTCATACAAACCCGATTTGATGGCCATCCAGGCCATGTGGAAAGCAGTTGAACCACTTGCGCATGCATTCTCCACATTCACAATTGGAATCCCGTCAAGTCCATTGGCAGATAGCGCAACCTGTCCGCGAATGGAGTTTTGGAATGACATATAGCCCCAGGTCGAATTTGAAAACCAAGCCGCTTGGATATCCTTGCGCGCGAGGCCACAATCCTTTAGAACAAGGTCCAAGGCTTTGCCGCTTAACTGCTTGACACTTTTATCCAGGAACTTGCCAAATTTGGTCAGCCCTGTACCGATGACATAGACGTTCTCACTCATCAACTGACTCCTTTTTTCCATATAGCTGATTAAATTGAATTTTCTTAATGGGCAGGCTTCCAAACAATGATTTTAGATGAATCGCATCACGGTAACGCTTCTCCTGGCCGTAGTCCTTCATGTACCCATTCCACCCAATATCTGGACACCGTCTGACACTAGTTCGCAAGTGGCCTCCTGTATTTGATCAGGCCGCCTTTGTGGCTGCTCCCCAGCTGATCTCCTCCTGCTCAGCCTGCCTGCCTGCCTCCCTCAGCAACATTTCAGAGGCCTTTACGGTCAGCGCCATTTCGGTCAGCATCATCTTTAGTTCTGACCACTCCTGTATTCTTTTCCCCCCTTGTTGGCGGGTTTTGCTATAATTTAGCGCTTCCTTGTAGCACCCTTTCATAATACCAAGGTGCATGGCAGCGGCGGCCAGATTCATTTTGTCCGTCATTTTTTCGTAATATAATAGTCCATCATTTTTTTTGCCTATTCGCACAGCTTTGGTATTTGTTAATTCAACCCGTGAAGCAGGGCAGGTATGGATACCGAGGCTGATGATGGGGTCGCTTCGAAAAATGTCTGCATCTTGCAGGGAAATCATATAATAGGAAAAAGAACCTGAACTAACTTCTCCGGCCGGCACAATGGCATAGGTTGCGATGCCTCCCGGCACCAGATATTCCACCGCACCGTTCAGCCTGTATGTATTGTCTTTCTTTTCTACCCGTAAGATAGCCTCAGTCTCCAATGGGTGATCAAAAACAGGAAATGCCAATACCTTTCCCTGGACTTCTTCAAACACCTCAGATGGACCTGAACATTCTATCAATTTTTGTGAGGCAGCCGTGGTGAAAAGAATCGTCCCTAATCCACTGTCTTCCCTGCAAATTTCCTCTAATACCGTGCAAAGAGGACCCATCGCCTCCCCAAATCCTCCCAGGGATTCCGGTAGGCAAATATCCATAAAGCCCAGCTCCATTGCCTGATTGAGTACCTCGTTGAAGAAAGGGGCAAAAGGATACTTGTCGCTTGCCTCCCTTATCGGAGCGAGCTGTTTTTTCGCATAATCCCTGGCAGCGTTTTTCAGCAGTTTAATTTCATTTTGTTGTTTCATTCAGATTTCCTGTTAGTCCTTAAATAACTTTACATTCGGACCTGCAATAAGACATTTGAAAAGATTCAGCCGATTGAGCTGATTGGTCCCCTCATAAATCTGCAGCAACTTGGCATCCCGCATCATTTTTTCTACGCGGTTTTTCTGCAATAAACCGTGTCGTCCCATTAACTCTAAGGCCATCTCACAATTCTTCATTCCGACATCCGTCCCTGCAAACTTGGCCATGGAAGCCCAGCCAGATGTCCTTTTTATCTCTTCATCGGTCTGATTTTCCAAATGCAATTTTTTCAACAACCAAGTGCCTGCCCGGTGATTTAAAAGAGGAGAAATCAAGCTGTCTATGAATATTTGAGGCGTGTATTTCATCAGATAGTATACAGGCTTGCGTTGTAGATATCTAAAGTAGCCATACAAGCCATTGGCATAGTTGGTTTCCATGTATGTAAGTCTGCCTATAGAGACGTTTTTGTACATCTCGGCCAGCATGGCTTGAACCCATTCATATTGCACAAGCAGCTTGCCTTCATACTCATGTGTTTGTGCAAATTCACAGGCCGCTTCAAACGCCCCTCGCCCGACACCGACACCAAACGCCCCAACTGCTGCTCTTGACGTGGAAACAATGTAATCTATCACCTGCATGTTGGTATCCCTAACACTTCGCGTAAGTTGTCTGTTCTGTCCTTCATCCAGGCAAACAAGGTCGTTTGGAATAAAACAATCCTTAAAAATCAATTCACTTGCGGGGCATGCTTTCTGCCCCATTTTCCGTTCAATTCTGCCAAATGAAAATCCTTTGGTGCCATTTTTGACCGCAATGAACACCATGGTTTCCGAAGGCTTTTTGAGATTTGAAAAGGTGATCAAGATGTGCCAGGTTGAAAGGTGACCATTTGATATAAATATCTTGTTTCCGTTTACGATATATCCGTTTTTAACTTTTTGCGCGTGACAGGCCAAGTTGGCCCTGTCCATCAGATCGACCTCCTCTAAATCTGTTCCAGCGCCCGGTTCCGTGAGTGCTAAAGACAGAATACACGGTCTATTATTCTTTTCACCGGCTTTTACCTCTTTTAAAATTTTATTCGCTATCCGGGTGTTCCAGCAGGCAACCAGAGAGGCAACACCCAGATAGTGAACACCGATGATATTGGCAATACCAAGGCATTCGGAAGCGATCTCTTCAACAAAATTTGACAGTGACGGGAAATTGAACCCTTGGCCCCCAAATATCTTGGGAATCCACATAGTGTAAAACCCCCACTGATTAGCCTTTTGAACAATTTCCCAAGCCAGATAATCGGGGTCCTCATGTAATTTGACGTCAAGATTCAGGTTGATCGGACGGACAACTTCCTCATTGAATCTTCTTGCAATTGCCACCACCTGTTGCGTCTCACTCAGTAAGTGCGCTGGTTGTTTCCCAATGGTGTTCAAACTGCATATCATATCATCTAATGAAGGTGATCCAACCCGCTGAATCGGCCCTGGAGTCTTTTGCCTTTTCATTGAACAGCGCATTGAATTTTATTATCCCTCCCCTTTTTCTTTCATAATCAGTTTCATAGTCATTTCCGCAACACTGCCAACCAGTTTTGAACAATGGGTCAGCATATCAGCCTCGATAGCTTTTTCGAACTCGCCATCATCCCAGAGATTAAAGTGTCTGCCCATGAGCGACTCCTGAATATCGTTGCACCTACATGTTTATATTTTCCATGAATTCGTCATGGAGCACTTTGGACAGTTCATAAGCCTTCATTCCGGCCAATGGGTCTGAAAAATCTTTCCGTTCACGGCCAAATAAGAAACTGATGACCAGGGCACCACCCATCAAGGCACCACATGTGCAGTTCCCGGACAATCCAAGGCCGTCTGCAAGCCCGCTTGCGGACTTAAACACCTCGTCACCAGATATCTCAAGGGCATCCAGAATGCCGGCCACAGTTGACTGAGCGCAGCCTGTATTCGCTTTTTCGTAATTTCTTGCAAGGTTACCTGCCTTTAGAGCAAGCTCCAAATGATCTTTGGTCATGTATTCCTCCTCGTTTATACAAAGCTATCAGGCCCTTAATTGCCAAATTTCAGGGGGTGAGAAAACGGTCCTGTCTCCTTCTTTCTTATGCCTGTATCCGTTTTCAACCAATACTTTTACAACGAGGAGATCAGCCCGGGAGGGAAACGGAAACACTTTTTTCAGCTGAACGGCTTTTGAATCGGATTTAAAAAGCTCTTCGACAATTTCAGGAACGGTCGCCTTACCAAGTTTGGCATGTGCAGCGATGACCTCTTTTTGTAACTCGATGTACAGCGATTCAAAGGTTTCAAAAAATCTTACGCATTCCTCTTTGCCAGTTGCAACATCGACTAACTGGATAGGATCCAGGACCTTTAACCCGAGCACTTGTGTTGCCTCTGAAAATTGAGTGCTGCTTCTATGCCCGTCGGTTGCGAGTTCAATAAATCCCTGCTCAGCCATCTGTTTAAGCTTGCCCGCAACTTCAATGCATTTTGAAAAATTGGAGTCGAAAAAGGCTGGGTTGATTTCAATGGTCACATCACCAGCTATCATCAGCTTATTTTTAGGATCATAAACACAGATATGTCCTGGGCTGTGGGAGGCGTCGTGAATCACAAAGAATCGGCCAATTTGCCAGCCTTTGGTTTTAACCGTTCCGAAATATATAGTTTGTCGTTCGTCTAATTTCAAAATTTCAGCCTGTTCGTAGAGGCTAATGTTGTTTTCCAACAGGAGATTATCTGATAGCATCTAACGGTTGTTCGGATCTCTTTATTGCTAGACGTCTTGTTTAGGCCAGCGATACTCTCCCAGACAGGTTGATACTGGGGTAATTTGTGTTCATCAAAAAAATCGGGCATATTCTTCGAATTGCTTTATCAACTCAATCCATCCTTCATATGGGCTGTCAATGTATTCTTCCAGCTTGCGCATATCGCCAATCCAGTGCTGAGTGCTTTGCAGTGTCTCTGCTTCAGGCTCCGGTAATAGGAAACGAACATCTTCATATCCGGCCTCAAGGATGACGTCGTTGTTCATGGCATGATCCCAATGCCCTTGAGTGACCATTAAAACTAATGTCTTTGCTCCCTTGTCCTTCAATTTTTTCAGAATATTGAGTATCTTGGGTCGATAATAAGGATGCATCCCTGAGTCAACCATTAACACCATATCTCCATCTCTCAGTATGAAAATATTACTAGAGGGTGGGCAATAAAAACCATAGCCCAATACACCCTCGATAAAAAATGAGTCTGGGGCGATTTCTCTGACAGATGTTCTCTGCATCGCATCCTTTAATTCCTTGGCACAAAATGGATGTGAAAATACTTCATTGATCGGCATTGTATTCCTCCTGTTATAATCGGTACAAAGTTATTGATCTTCTTGTCTATTAAGCTTTCTCTATAGCAACGAAATCATACTAAAGCAATTTTAAAATGCCAAACTGTAAAAATTTTTATAAATACTTAATTTTACTATAAAATAGTGAGCTACTAATTTGGCAATATTTTGTTAAGGCAATATATAGCCAAGTTATATGTCTATATTTGGTCTATTCGTATTGACAGGTCTTGCTCCCTCTTGTATGCTCATCAAAAACTAACCAAAAGGAATGATGCAATGGATAGAACATTACCGAATTTTCCAAAACGCAATGGGCTTTCCTGGCCGTTTTAGCGATATTTGATTCATCGATTCCTATAGAGACTGCCTGCAGATTAGCGCCTCTTAGCCCTGGTTCCTTATTGGATATATTAAAAAAAGGTAAGGCTGCGGATTTAATTCTTGAATATGATGGAAATCGATTTTCGCTATCTGACAACATTCACCCCGCAGCTATCGAAAAAATACGAGCGAATTAACACGGACGATAAGCTTAGTGCAATGGTCAACCATATTGAAAAATTAGGGCTGATAAATCAGATCAAACCCGATGTAATACTTCACCTTGAAAAAAAACAGACAAGGAAAGCAAGGCAGCACGGGCCTATTTTGATTTAGCAGAAAACGCTTGCAAAAGATAAAATGGAAGAAGCCATGGTCCTCGTTGAAAAACCATCCAGCTGTTAAAGCCAGCGCTGGAAAATGATAAGAACCATGCGCTGTTTGTTTCAGCAGTGCTGCTTTTGTCACAAATTCGATACTGTTTAGGAAAAAAGCTAGGGGAAATTCCTGATTATTTAGGACAGGCCCGCTATATTGCCGAGAAATTGGGAGACAAAAGATCTCTGGCCATCATTGGCCTCCATTTAGGACGGCTTTATTATCTTGGTGCCAAGATATCTGACGCAGCCTCGACCCTATCTCTCTGGCTGGAGGCTGTAGAAGAACTTGGGGATAAAGACATCCAATTGCGGGCAGCCGAATTTCACGGGATTTTTTATTATATTCAAGGGATGCATATTGAGGCTGCGGAGTATTTTGATATGGCAATTCAAAACGAAAAAAAATGGGCAAACAACCTGATCAGCCCGCTTACCCCGGCATTCTTCAGTTTTTCAGCAACATGCATAGGTCAACTCAATCGCGCCATTGGGGTGTTGGAATCCAATTGGCGATGGGCCAGACAGGAGAAGCACTATAAGAGTATGGCATCACATTACCAAGCCACTTTAGGTTATGTGTTGCTGATCATGGGGAAAAAGAGAAAGCCGGTACACACCTGACAGAAGCATTAAAAGAGGCTCACTTGCATCAGAACATATTGGCAATACTCCTCTGTCAGCTCGCATTAGCCTATTCCAAATATCTGGAAAATAACATTAAAACAGCATATCAATTGACCGTCGAAGCCATCACGTATGCAAATGAATCAGGAATTAAAATTCGCCATTATCCCCTTCCGATTTTTTTAGAACTTTTATACGAATTTGACCGACTTCATTACGACCCGGTTCCACAATTTGAATTTAAAAGTGAAATGCATAAGCTATTGAAGGTCCAAACATTCATCTCAAAGGTGTTGCACTACGCTTCCAGGGTAAAGCAATGGTGGCAAAGGGAGAGGATGACGATCAAGTATACGCAACCCTGATGATGAGCAAAGACTACCTTACACGCTCTGGTGACACTCTGGAACTGGCGAGGACAAGATTGGAAATGGTCAAGGTCATGATAAGGCGGCAGGACTTTGACAGCGCCAAAAAGTTATCCCTGAAAGCTTGGAAGGGGTTATCCGGCTTTGGTTCATTTTTTTCCCGGACACACTATTATTTCTAATTAAACCGAATTTCAAATCAGAGACACAACACCCCCCCCGTCGCGAAAGCAATATAT
>LQAG01000166.1_pt1 | contig 26895 bp, 32 predicted proteins | sample 1535801 | NCBI WGS metagenome assembly LQAG01 (sample SAMN04331584, study PRJNA305678) | bioreactor metagenome | isolation source: bioreactor_3 inoculated with Wadden Sea sediment 1st replicate of a... | place: Germany:Bremen | reverse complement strand
ATTCAAGTTTTAAGCAGTTTTCAACCTCAAAAAAACTCAGGAAGAACTCGTATCCCAACTTCTGGAGTGGATCAGGAACAGCTGAAATCAGAGGTACAGCCTTTTAAAGCACTCCGACATTGCGGAGGCCTCCGGTCGCCAGGCCGGGGAAATAACATGACTGCCCTTCCCTTTAACTCCGAGCAAACGACCCGACATGACCGAGAATTCACCATAGCGATCATTCACAAGATCCAGCGATTGAGTCAACTGTTCGGCCCGCCGATCTTCTTCCAGCAGGGACATTTGAGCGTCGTGATATTGAAGATTCGACAACCGCACCCCCAGCAGACGCACGGGATGGGTCAGCAGCAGACCATCCATAATCTGTGTGGCCGCATGATAAATATCCTCGCTGCAGCAGATCGGCGCGGGCTGTATCTGTTGGCGGGTGAAGGTAGAAAAGTCGGTGTATCGCACGGTCAGGGTCACTGTTTCACCCCGCACCCGGTAACGCCTGGCGCGGCGACCAACCATTTCAGCCAGTTGCAGCAGAAAGAGGGAGATCTCGTCACGCCCTGAAACATCTTCCCTCAGGGTCATGCTGTGCCCGACAGTTTTCACCTCCGGCTCCTGATCGGGCGGAACCACCGGGCTTGCATCAATCCCGCGCCCCATCAGGGCTAATTTCGAGCCGACAAGACCGAACTCGGCCTTTAATTCCCGCACAGGAAAACGTCCCAGCTGGCCACAGGTAAAAATTCCCATCCGATTCAGCTTTCGTTCTGTCTTGCGCCCGATTCCGCACAGCGCTCCGACCGGCACAGAGGCCAGAAGGTTGTCAATCCGATTATGCCCGATCAAAGTCAGACCATCCGGCTTATCCATACCAGAAGCCAGCTTTGCCAACAGCTTATTGGGAGCGACACCGATGGAGCAGGTCAACCCCAGACGGGCCTTGATACGCGATTTGATCAGATAGGCAATCCGCTTAATACCGCCAAAAAATCAAGCGAGCCGGTCACATCGAGGAAGGCTTCATCCACAGAAAAATTTCGACCAGAGGACTGTAATCGCGAAAAATATTAATGATACGACTGGAGACATCGGTATAAAGACGGTTGTGAGCAGCGACCAGGGTCAAACTCGGGCACTTCTGTTTTGCCTCATGCAGAGTCATCCCGGTCTTGACGCCACAGGCCCGCGCCTCGTAAGACGCAGTCAGGATCACGCTGCGTTCCCGACTGCCGACCACGGCAACAGGTCGGCCGCGCAACACAGGGTTGGACTGCTGCTCAACCGAAGCGAAAAAAGCATTCATGTCGATATGCATGATGACACGGGACAACTTTGCTACAAAGCCTCAATCTGCTCAAGCCGCCACTGTACTTTAGTCAGGTTAAAACTGAGTTCGTAAAGAGCGCCACCATCAGTCACATGAAAATAGATCAGAGTCGATGTGCCATGCCTCTCGCGCCAGCTGTTGGTGATCTGCTCCACTCGATGCTGTTTGTGATTCAGATCAAACCAGACCGGCCTGATCCTTCCTCCAGGACCATGAACAACACCGACCCGGATTCCTTCAATGCAGTCATCCATCATCATAGCTCCAACCGACGGACAAGACCGGTGACCTTTCCGACAATGTAAATCTCACCATCTTCAGGCTTCAGAATAATCGCTTCCATTGATGAATTTTCAGGCTGCAGTCGAATCCGCCCGGACTCCTTAAAAAAACGCTTCAGCGTCGCTTCGCCATCGACCATGACCACGACGATATCGCCATTGTCCGCGGTTTTCTGTGGCCGAACCACAGCAAGGTCCCCATCCATGACATGGGCGTTAATCATCGATTCACCACAGACCCTCAGCAGAAAAGAGCCCTCCCCTCTAATCAAGCTGGTATCGATATCGAGATGTTCTTCAACTTCCTCCAGTGCTGCGGTCAAAGGCCCCGCAGCAACCTCTCCAACCAGAGGCAACGACTTCGATACGGAACGACGGCTCAGGACAATCCCTCGCGACTGTCCCGTCGCCCGACCGATATAGCCTTTTTTTTCCAGGGCAGAGAGATGCCGGATAACTCCGAGATTGCCTTTAATGCCGAGATGATCAGCTATTTCCCTCAGAGTTGGAGCAAAGCCGTCACGCTCTGTTGCCCGGACAATAAAATCATAGACCTGTCGCTGTCGGAGTGTCAGTTTGTTCATAAAATCTCCTGATAGTTACCTTAAAGTAACTATCAGGAGATCGACCTCATGTCAATAGGTGTTAATAACAAAACACAACCCACCAGCTCTTCCCGATCGGTCGCGGGATCAGACAATTAGCTCCCTCTCCATGTCGGCATCGGGAAACCATGCTTCGTTTCATATTGAGTAGACACTGGACAGATGAGAGGACATAATCAGACAGTCCTTTCATAGACCTCGCTATAGCACCGACGAACACTCGACCAATAAGTCGTCATAAAAGAAATGGAAGTAATGGTTATGGACAAACATCTGAATCTTTTAAAAAAGCTGATCAGCTGCTGCGATGCTGACGGCTTAAGTGTCCGACATGAAGGGCTGGAAAGCGAGCTGACCGAGCTGAAGAGAGAATTTTCCAAAATTCTTGAGGATAAGCTTGAGTTCGAAGAGATCGCCGATCACCTGTTCGATGGTCTGTATATCTCTGATGGCGATGGCAAGACTTTATTTGTAAACAAGGCATTCACACGCATTTCGGGTGTTGAAAAAGATCAGATTACCGGCCTCAACATGCGCGATATAGAAAAAGCCGGGCTCTTCTTCAAAAATCCCGTCACGATCGAAAGTGATAAAAAATAAAAAAAATCATCAATTCAATTGGAGAAAGCCTCGTTAACCATAACAAAATGCTGATCACTGGCTCACCCATATTCGATGCTGATGGTAACGTCAAGAAAGTTGTCGTCAACAACCGTGCAGTCACCGATCTTGATGAAATCAAATTTCAGCTTGAAAACACTCAGAATAAGCTGAAGGCGTTTGAAAAGGAGAACCATCTCAAAAGTTTCGAGCTGAAACATCTGAGAAAAAAAACGCATTGCCGAAAGCGCTTTCATCGGGGAATGTCTGGCATTGAAAAACATAAAAACCCTGATCGAACAGGTCGCCCCGACCGATGCATCAGTATTGATCACCGGTGGCACCGGAACCGGAAAAGAAATTGTAGCCAATGAAAATTGTAAAAAACAGTCCCCGTAACGATAAACCATTTATCAAAATGAACTGCAGCGCCATCCCTGAGAACCTGCTCGAAAGTGAATTATTCGGCTACGAAAAAGGGGCGTTTACCGGCGCCAGCAAGGAAGGTAAGCCGGGCCTTTTTGAAATTGCCAATGAAGGCACCCTGCTACTTGATGAAATCGGCGATATGCCGATGGACCTGCAGTGTAAAATTCTGAGAGTATTACAGGAGCAGGAAATCAAGCGTATCGGTGCCCATAAACCGATATCGGTTAACGTCAGGATTATCTCTGCAACCAACAAAAACATCGACCAGGCGGCCCGGCAGGGAACATTCAGAGAAGATCTGCTTTACAGGATAAACGTCATCCCCATAAACCTCCCTCCCCTGGCTGAACGCAGTGGCGACATCCGCTTGCTGCAGCAGTCTTTTCTGGCCAAATACAACAAAAAATATGTCAAACAGCTGAGCCTTGATGAAAAAACCATTTCTATTTTAGAAAGCTACAGCTGGCCGGGCAATATTCGCGAACTTGAAAATGTCATAGAGCGACTGGTCATTATCGCCCCGAACACCTCTGCGGCTTACGACATGGTTCTATCCATGTTACAGGTGGAAACCGACGCTCCTGCTGATGAATTTGCAAAACCCTATAAAGATATTGTCCAGGACTTCGAGCGCAGGCTCCTCATAAAAGCGCTTGAACGTTTCAAAACGACGACGCATGCGGCAAAGGCCCTGCAACTGGATCAATCCACGATTGTAAAAAAGAAACAGCGCCTCGGAATAAGCTGATTCCTTTCAATTGAAACAGGAGTCGCTCACATTTCCAACCTGCTGCCGGATAATGACATCACACCCTCCTATGTGTAAAACCTGCCCTCGACCCGCAACCAAGACCTATGAATTATTTCATAGAAATATGAAATAATTCATAGACTCCGACACTTGCCCCACCACAAAGCCCGATTTTTACAGCGTAATCTCATGACTGAAATTGGCATGTCTATTGCGATTCCTGTGAAGCCACAACGCTTCCGCAAGACGTTCACCAGGGATAGAGAGCTCTCTTTGGGCTTCAAAAATAAATGAAAGGGAAAACAATGGAAATGGATGATTATGCAGATCAAGGTTCTGTCAGTCGCATCGTTTCGTTCCGCGTGAACAACGATGAATACCGTAAACTGAAAAAGATCAGCCGTGAATCGGGAACAACCCTGTCCTCACTGCTCCGCAAGATGTTCACACAGATGGACCCTCACTGCATCGACAGGGGAACAGACAAATACAGGGCCTGAACTGGGACAATCGCCCGTCAGGAGGGAAGATAACATCTACAGACGTTCATTCTGAATATCGGCACATATGAAAGCAGATTTCTCCATAAATCCGACATGAATGTGCCAAACGACAAGCGGATCTGCCGAAAACAGGACGGCCGGATCAATGATTGAGAGCAGTGAATGACAGACAGGGTCCCACCCGCGCGGGGCCCTGTCTCTTTCTTCCTGCCATCTTAATTGTCACACCTTCTCGGCAATGATCTTATAGGTTTTGGAAATCAATTGTGTTCGGGAATTGACCTGAAGTTTACCGTAAAGGTTATCCAGGTGCCGCTTGATGGTGTTCACTGAAATACTCAAACTGTCAGCCATCTCCCTGTTACTCATCCCTTTATCAACCAGTCTCAAAACATCAATTTCCCTTGCGGTCAGCAGATCTCTCAGGGTTGAGGTAATCGTCAACGGTTTTCTGTTTCCAGAAAACAATCGCATGTTGACGGTGAGAACCTGGAATTGGACAGTATTTGGCAGACAGGTTATCGTGATTGACCAGACCATACTTCCCCTGGTGACAGGCATTTTGTTTCAGCAAGCCGGAAACTTCAGATGTCGGGATATGCTGGTCAGCGTATTGCTTTGCAGTCGAATTGGCATACTGAATGGTGTAATCAGCATCGGTAATCAAAATTCCTTGCGGAACCTGATCGATAGAGTGACAGATGGCCTTATTGAGGAAGGCCTTCTCGTCCCCCCCAACGATTTTACGATGGCCATACTGAGAAACCGGCTGATGATCGACACGGCCTTGAGATCGCTGGACGTAAAGGGCCCTTCTTCTAAATCGCGACCAAAATTAAGAGTACCGATAACATCATCTCCACTGACAATGGGAGACTGCATGGCAAAATCGATGGACGCTGCACCAACAAATATTGTAAACGGGGTGATGCTGCCAACCCTTCAGCCCCAACAAGACCTGGGACTGGTTGGGAACCCTTTGTCGGGTAATCCAGTGTCGCAGGGGGTCTAAATCGCGCCCCTGCTTCTCGTAATAGAGCAGAAAATCACGATCAACTCCCCTGGCACTGATTCGTTTCGGTTCAATCCGATTCGGTTGCAGCAGATAGAGAGCGGTCGCATGAGCCGGGATCAGGTGGGTGATGGTATTAAGGTACTCCGATTCGAGACTTTCCAGGTCCTGCTTGTTGGAAATTGAAGAAATAATCTCTTCCAGTACTGCCAGAGTCCTTTGTCCATTCGGGTCTTCACCATAATGTCTCATCATAATCAAACCGATTCTGACTGTTCCGCCATAAAAGTGATGATATCTGGTTAAATTATCTTATTCCACCCCGGGAAAACAATTATAATTGTAGGACACAACATGGATCATTCATCTAAAAAGCGTAGGTAAATTTGGCCCAGACATTGAGCCCTTCCGTTTTATTTTTTGCTCCCGTTTCAAATTGGCTGCGCAGGGAGAAAAACATATTTTGTGGTTATACCAGACCCCCGGGCCAACGGCGAACACCCGGCTGCGATTACCTTCGTCATCTTTTAACAATGCCTGAACGGCAGCGGGAATAGCATCATTCAGATCATACGAGTCATCCGTGGTCTGGACATAATAGTATCCATTGATACCAGCTCGAAAAGAAGGCGTAAAAGCATAAGAGGCTGAATAGTCGACATGAAATTCCTGCCCCGGATCACGGTCAACTTCAAAACCGTAGACTGTCGCCGAGTTGTCTTCGGTCGTGTTGAAATCATACATGAATTTCCCCGAAAATTCCCACTTATCGTGCATGTAGGTCACAGCAACAATCGGCTCAAAAGTCCAGAAGTTTTGCCCGACGGAGGCCAGATTGCCTTCATCCTGACCAAGAGGAACATAGATATCTGCCGGCGAAGCAGCAATATGCAACTTGCCCTGGTTGAGATGCCAGGCCAGGACAAAAGGATTAACAATCACATAGGGAATCCCACTGTCGCTGTATGATTTTTTTGTTTTGGGACCGACCGGGGACTTAAAATCGATATCAACATCCAGCACGGGAATAAAGGTGTGCATACAGAGATTAGCACCTAAAATTTCTTGTTCACTCACCCATAAGAAACGAAAAACATTGGCCCAAACAGACAGCTCATCAAATGCCTCAACGTCATCCCCATTGTTGTCCTTCATCTCGTCGGCACTATAATAATTAAGATAATTAAGAAAATAAAACCCCGGAGGTGGAACGGCCCCACTCATAAAAGCTTCTGCACCGTTGGGATAACTCTGTCCCCCTCCGGCGAAAACCGGGTTGACTCCACAGATAAAAAAAGCGGCCAAGCAACAAACAGTGATTTTCCTCATAATTTACCTTCTTTCATATTGTTTATTCCGCCTCTGATGCCTCTTTGTAAAAGCTGGATGCGAAGCGATGAGCAGATGCCATCTGAACAACCAACCTCTCCCCCGGAACCAGGCCCGGAAAAAAGATCCTCTCGGTCAAAACCCGACACCCGGTTCTCTTCTTTTCATCCCCCTGCACGCCCTTTCATCCATTCGGCAATCAGGAAAAATGGATAGCCTAAAATGAACAACAAAGGACCGGGCCGGATCGCCATACAGATCATTTTGGCAAATTCTTTAGGGTTAAATACATCTTGGAAGGCCATGCCCCATCAACTGCCCGGTAATCTCAATGGAATACCCTTTGCGCCCTACTTTAGAGACAACCATCATCGGCTGCCCTTTATCTGATATCACGCTTGTCTTCATATCTGTTCCATTTTTTTAAAATCAAGTAATTTATATGTCTCAATCGATCACACGTCTTTCTCTGACAAGTTTTAGTTCCAAGGGCAACCGGCAGCCGGACAGCTGCCGGTTGCCCCGGCAGCAAAAACCAGGAAGAGAAGCTAACGATTCCACCAGCGCTTTTTCATTTTCAAATCGTCAGCGATGACCTGAACGGCATTGTAACCACAGGCGCCACCGATACTTCCGCTGGGATGAGTGCTTGCACCACACATATACAGATTTTTATATGGTGTTTTGTAGGGATCATACTCCACAAAGGGGCGCATGGTGGTCAATTGATCCTGAGTCATTTCGCCATGATTAAAACCACCATGAACCATGGATGTCCACAACTGCTCGGTATCCCGTGGCGACATGATATGTCGTTTCAACAAAGCCGAATCCATGTTCGTGACATATTTCCCCCAGACTTCAAGACAGCGATCGGCAAAACCTTCCCTGGCGGTATCCCAGGCCTCACCACCGCCATCACGCAGATTATAGGGAACATATTGCCAACCGATAGCCGTTGCCTTCCCTTCCGGAGCCTGAGATGGATCGATATTGGACGGATAAGCGGTAAACATCCTGGGGTAAGACGGCATCCGTCCCATGGCGATTTCAGCAAAGTCGTCGTAATTTCCTGCGGATTATCAATCAGTAACACCCCAGACACTTGTCGATATCAGGATTAAATTCAGCACTCTTCCACTTGAGAGGCTCATCCAGAGCCAGATGGGTTGTAAACAGGACCGCTTCTTCATGGCGATAGCGTTTGACCGATTTTTTAAAAGATTCGTCCAACTTATCTTCACCAATCAGACCCAAAAAGGTTTGATGTGGATCCAGATTGGTAATAACCATCTTTCCGGCATTAATGACACGACCATCAGCCAGCTCAACACCCGTGGCCTGGTCGCCTCTGGTCAGAATACGCTTGACTTCCGCATCGGTTTTGACCACGCCGCCATGATCTTCCAGGCAGCGAACAAAAGCAGTCGCCAGATTGCCGGAGCCCCCTTTGCAGATGGCCCAACCGTGAGGTTCGTGGGTTTCACCCAGCATCATCGGCACAAAGACACCGAAGCCAAGCGTTGAGGGAGACCCTCCGAACTCCTTGATAAAGGCCAACAGGAAAGATTTAACTTCGTTGGACTCGAACAGCTCTTCAACAATATTCTTGGTGCTGGACAGTTGCATCCGCAGCATATTGCGCCCTTCGACGCTACCCTCCATCGCCATGGCTGCCAGAGAGGTTGGCTGTGGCGGATTAAAGAACCAGGGCATGATCATATTATCGACAACCACTTGGAAATATTGGGCCAACTCCCGATAAGTCTGAGCATCCTTTTCTGAAAAACGGGCGATTTCCTGACAGGTGCGTTCCAGATCCCGGTAAAAAACCAGACAGCGGCCATCAGTAAAGGCAGCCGCCACTTGGGCTTCGGGCCAAATGTATTCGGCACCATACTTTTTTAATTCCAGATCTTTATAGACAGGCCCCATGTGCAAAATGCCATGAAAAAGAGAAGCCAGATTATGTTTATAGCCAGGCAGCGTCGCCTCAGCAGTCCAGGCTCCACCACCGGCTTTGGGCAGACGCTCCAACACGGCGACGCTATGTCCCGATTTTTGCAGATAGCAACCAGCGGTCAAGGCATTGTGCCCACCACCAACGATGACAACATCATACTCTTCGGCCATGCTTTCCTCCTTGTGAAAGACAGACAGGTTCTACCAAGTTTGTGACGCTCATCTTAGCGGGTCGAATGATTTGCAACATCACCCATACGGGTGACATTTCACGATTTTTTTCTTTGGGGGAATTTTTGTTGAGTCTGGGATATTGATCAAGATCAAGCAAGCAACAGACCTCATCGCCCTCTAATATCGATATTTCGAATCAACATCATTCAGTTTATAAATATTATCCATTTGACGAATGATCTCAGCACACCTATACCTAGCATCAAACATTGTTTTGACTGCCATGGAGGAAGTGATGATGAATGAACTGAGGTAGGCTGGAAAAAGTGGACGCCAATCTGTTAGCCTGCGGGCTCAAGGAGGTGTCCATTGGAACGAATCCCCCGACAATTCTACACAGTAATTTAAGCAGGAAGCGGTGAGCCTTGTCATCAACGACGGACTAGCCGTTGCCGAGGTCAGCGGCCGGCTGAGCATATCGCAACAAACGCTGCGAAATTGGATCAATAAGCATAGGGACGAAGGCTTCACCGCTCCCGGTAGTCGCTCTGTGACGTAGCTGGCCGAAGCTCGGCTGGAGAAGGAAATCCTAAAAAAGGCTGTGTCGTACCTTGCAAAGGAGCCGTGGGAAGATCCGCGATGATTGAGCAGAAGCCGGGTTTTCCTGTCGTGCCGATGTGCCAAGTTCTCGGCGTGTCGAAAGCGGCTACTATGCCTAGCGGAATCGCAAGCTTGAAGATGAGCGGCTGAAGGTTGCGCTCAAGGCGGCCATGAGCGGAGCCGACACACACGGCCCGGAGAAGATCCAGGAAAAGTTGGCTGAGGTTGCAAGTATGGAGCTGGACCACCGGATCAAACGTCTGCGCCGTGAAATGAAGATCCGCTGCAAGCAAGCTAAAAAGCTCAAGGAGACCACCGACTCGAAGCATAATCATCCGGTGGCCCCGAACCTGTTGAATCAGGACTTTGAAATTTCTGGCCCCAACAAGGACTCGGTCGCAGACATCACCTATATTGTCACCGATGAAGGCTGGCTCTACCTGGCCGGGATCAAGGATCTTTGGAACAGTAAAACCGTCGATGAGCCGCAAAGGTAACGGCTACGATAATGCGCCGATGGAGAGCTTCTTCGGCATGCTCAAAACGAGTTAGTTCATCATCGGAAATATCATACCCGGTAAGAAGCGATAGCTGAGATCAGAGAATACATCGAAGTGTTTTACAATCGGCAGAGGCGACAGCCAGACTGGGGAATCTCTCCCCTGCGGCATACTGGAAAAATCGATCAGTCAGCAGGGGGCTGCCTGACCAACTTTATGGTATCCACTATTGCGGACCGACCTCAAACCCCACGGGTTGTGCACCTTCGTCCAAATCCTGACCGATGGCAATGATGCCGCTAATCTTGCCGTCGGTAGCGAGGATCGGCCGGGCAGACCAGTGCAAGGTGATTGGGGTCCGACCGATTACCAGAACCTGGGTGGTAAAATTCTGCTCTGATTCCGCTGTCAGCATCTCCTGCAGATCTGCAAAGACCTGCGCTCGGTCAGCCTCAGGGACGAACAGCTCAACAAAGTTCTGACCGACAACCTCACCACGTTTGGCCACTAAACGTTTTCGGCGGCCGGATTGAACTCCAGAATTTCACCGCTCACCAACAATCCTACAGTGATCAATGGGGTTGCCTGAATCAGAGTTTGCAACATGCTGCCCGTGTAGCGCAATTCAGCCTCCAGCTGTTTCGCTGTAGTGATGTCAGAAAAGGTCATGACCACACCTTCGATTCTGTTCTCTGTCGTCCGGTAAGGCATGATACGTACCTTGAACCAACGCCCGTCGTTAGTGGTGACCTGCTTCTCACAAAACACCAGGGTGCGCAACACCTCCTGAGCATCAGTCGTCAATTCCGGATATTGCAGCTCGCTGGACTGGTCGCTCAGCGGCCGTCCGACATCCCCAGGGATCAGTTTGAAGAGCTTATTCGCACCGGGAGTGAAGCGTTTGATCTTGAGCTCGTTATCGAGGAACAGGGTGATAATTTCAGTGGTGTTCAACAGATTCTGCATGTCATTGTTGATCTGTTCCAGCATCTCCACCCTGGATGTCTGTTCGGCATTGACCGTCTGCAGCTCTTCGTTCATCGACTGCATCTCCTCTTTGGAGGAGGTCAGTTCCTCGTTGGTCGATTGCAACTCCTCGTTCAGCGATTTGTGCTCTTCCTGCGCCCCCTGCATCTCCTCACGGGTGGACTGCAGTTCTTCATGGCTCTGTCTCAGCTCCTGCTCCAGTTCTGTAATTCTGGAGTTTGCAACAGTGCCGGGTTTGAAGCGTCCGGTTTTTTTGCAGGCGGAGAGGATGCCATATCTTTAAAGACCACCAACATCATCCCCTGTAGAGCTTCCGGGGTCTTGATCGGCTGGATACTCAGATCCAGAAACTGCGGATCTTGACCATTGATGTCAACTTTGATCGCCTTGGCAGTGACGACTTCCTGGGTCCGAAGCGCATTTTGAAAGGAACTGCTCAGTTCAAAACGCAACCCGTCACGAACCATGGCGAAGAGGTTCCAGTTGACCTTGCCCGAGGCCGGTTCCAGGTACTTTCCGGTCCGACCACTGATGTAGAGGATATCGCCCTGGTCGGTGGCCAGTACTGCCGGCGGGGAATAATCCCGCAACAGCAGTTGTTCGGCCAGGGTCTGGAGGTTGGCGGGTTGGTGCGGGAAGTTCGTCACCTTAGGGGATTCCGACATAGTGTGGGGCAGTATGGCGGGGAAAACCTGATGTTCCCGGCTCAGCAATGATTCTCTCTGTTTGAAGAGTCTCGACTTGGCTTGCGCTGCGACAAACAGGGTCTGTGAATTTCCCACAGTTTCGGCACTGCCCAAAAACAGCAGTCCCCCAGGGTTGAGACTGTAGTGAAAGATTTGTAGCAGCCTTTTCTGCAATTCCGGCTCAAGGTAGATCAGCAGATTGCGGCAGATGAGCAGATCCAGTTTGGTAAAGGGCGGATCCATAACGATATTCTGGGTGGCGAAGGTAACCAGATCCCGGACCTCCTTCTTGACCCGGTAACCGCTCTCTTCCTGGATGAAAAGCGCTGCAGCCGATCGCTGGAGACCTGCGCGGTGATGTTGACGGGATAAAACCCTGACGGGCCCGGCCGATAGCGTCCTGGTCTAGGTCGGTGGCGAAGATCTGCAGGCTGTAATCTGCTTTCGATTTTAACTTGTCCAGCGTCTCTTTAAATATGATGGCCAGAGAGTAGGCTTCCTCACCGGTCGAGCAGCCAGCCGCCCAAGCACGGATGATGCCGCCGGCGGGTTGTTTAGCCAGCTGCTCAGGAAGTGCCTTGTCTCGCAGTAGTTCCCATTCCTCTGGGTCGCGAAAAAAACTGGTGACGCCGATCAGCAGCTCCCGGAACAGCAGGTTGATCTCAGTGGGATTATCCCGCAGATAACGGACATAGCTGGTAATCCGGTTCAGCTGGTGGATTCCCATGCGGCGCTCGATGCGACGATAAAGGGTGTTTTTTTTGTAAAGGGAAAAATCGTGGTCGGTCTTGTCCCGCAGCAGGACAACAACTTTTTCCAGAGCGCTCTGTTCTTTTTCGACCAGGCCCGATTGTGGGCCGGCAGAGTGAGGAATATGCCGGAGATAGGCGTCGATCCTGCCGTACAGTTTTTCAGCCGGGGCGACGATATCGGTCAGTCCGGTGTCAATGGCGCTGCGCGGCATGCTGTCGAACCTGGCCGAAGCCGGATCCTGCACTACCACCCAGCCCCCCGCTTTCCTTGATCGTCCGCAGTCCCAGAGTACCATCGCTGCCCATCCCTGACAGGATGATACCGATACTTAATTGCTGCCGGTCTTCGGCCAGGGAACAGAAGAAGAAATCGATCGGCAGACGCAAACCGCGTGGTAACACCGGTTCGGACAGGAGCAACCGGTTGTGCAGAATCGACATATCCTTGTTGGGGGAATGACGTAAACACAGTCCGGCGCGACCTTCATCCGGTCCTCCACTTGAAAACCATCATCCCGGTGGCGCGTTGTAAAGTTCAGGCATCATCCCCTTGTGGGTCGGATCGAGATGCTGAATAACGACAAGGCAATGCCGCAGTGCTCCGCACCTGCGGCAGGAATTGCTTAAGGGCTTCCAGCCGCCTGCAGAAGCGCCGACGGCGGCAATCGGAAAGGTTACCGATTCGATTTCGCGGACGTTCTTTCTTTGGGATCTTTAGCAGTTTTTTTCAAAGAACCGGCCTCCTCACTTAGTTTTTCCATAATGCTATTTATACCAGTTTTTCAGACAGTTACCTTTAATCGACACCTTGTTGATCGGATTCCGGTAGCTGATCTGCGTGACGAATACAAACTGCAACCAACGGTCTTTTTATCAAAGACAGAAAGAGTTTTTTTAAAAACGAAGCGACCGCCTTTGAGAAGGTTTCCTTATCGTCAAGAGAAAGCGGAGTAAACTTCACGTTTGACGACACAAGCCGGTAAGATAAGAATGAAAAAATGCCAACACGGAAAAGCCAACTTCCCGTGCTGACGGTCAAGAGGTGTTCAACCCTATGGGAAGAGCTTAATAGGATTTATTTTTTTCAGCTGAATCTCCAATTGCATCCCCGACGGATTCCACGTCCTTCCCCTATGCCGGACATGGTGTTACACCCAGAGATAAAGGCGGCGCTGAACAATAACAAAAAGATCAGGAAAGCAATTTTCAACATAATACTTCGCATTTTTTCTCCTTTAAATAGCATTGGATTGATGATGGAGAACCTATACACGGCGGGACCTGTGATCGTAAAAACCACAGACAGGACCAATCCCGCTACAAACAGAATCCATGCGATATTCGCCGCGTTGCCGGCAATTCCTGTAAAACCCACGACACCAGTTATAAGTGCGATAATAAGAAATAAAGCTATTTAGTCTATCATAATAAACCTCTATCATTATTTTGAATAAAGTAAATGTGAAGCACTATGTTCCTATCTACGCCTTACGGTATGTGAATTTCAGAATAATACCGAGATTTTGTGATTCAGTGCTTGATTTGCGAAGACGTTACCATCTGAAACCGAGGCCGAGGCCGTACACCCAGCGGCCATCGTCGATCTGCTCGTCTGCATCGTCAGCATCTTCGAACAGTACTTGATACTCGATCGAGACAACGACGAAGGTGGTGTCATTGACGAAAGTTTTGAGTCCAGCCTCGGGACCGGCGATAAAGGTATCTTTAACATTGTCACCATACAGGTAGCCGATGTTACCGCCCAAGTAAGGCTGATACTTCCCCAGATCGAAGTGATAGTCGAGAGCCAGTCGGGTCGAACCTTTCCAGGAGTTGTCGCCGGGACGGTCAGCGATGGAGACACCCTGACGGATAACCCCTTCCAACTTGTCTGTGTAGAAGTAGCCGAAGCCGGCTTCGGTAGAGAAGGTACTGGTGTCGAAATCTTTGTCACTTGAGCCACTACCGCTCAGGGTTAATTCTTTGTCTCCCTGCTGAAACTGAGCCGTGGCGACACAGGGAGCCAAGAAAAAACCGAGTAAAGCAATAATCATAATTTTCCGTAACATGATGATTCTCCTTTAAAAATATGTTGGGTAACAGGAGTCTCTTTTCTTTTCCACACCCCCGTTATCTATTAATAATAGGGGATGAACGCTAGGCCTGAGACAGGGACCCTTCTCCTTATCACCTCTTTGATGTTAAAGCGCACTTAGACCCCAATGGCTTTAGCGGTGGGACCTGCTCCGAGTTTAAATCCAACGCTCTTTCATTGACTGAAGATGAAATTTATCAAAGTGCGAGGGAACCACAAGTTCACACTCTGCGCCCCTGAATGAAACCCAGCACCAGCATAACGACGGCAATAACCAGTAGTATGTGCAAAAAACCTCCCATCGTGGCACTACTTACCAGTCCCAGGAGCCAAAAAAGATGAGAGCTACAGCAATTGTCCATAACATAAGAGGTAAGACCTCCTTTCAGATTGTTTCGTTTTCGTTCATTTCGAATGACTATCAACCAGCTTTAATGATTGTCGATTTCTCTTGTGCCCTACAAATAACAGCGCAATTCCACCGACGAGAGCAATTCCACCTACCACCGGAGTAGGTAGAATTGTTCTGGTTTTCTCAGCAGTCATCTGCAATGGTCCGGGATCAATAACCTTTTACTGGTTGTGATACTGGTGTCCTGATAGGTAAAGGCTGCGATAACAACGCTGATAAGAATGATGCCGATCAAGGGGTATGGTTTCATTGTGGGTCTCCTGACTGTTGTCAGTTGTTTTATGGTTCTGCTGCAGTTCAAATTCTGGCTGCGATTGTTCTGCTCACAGTCTCCTGAAACGTCCGGGTCATCCCAATGGTCAATCGTCAACAAATTTCAGCAAATCCACTGCAGAACAGTGGACTTGTTGACCATCCGGGTCAGGGTGAGAACTTACATGACAGTCATGTTGTTCTGTACCGACAGCACGCCGTTCACGTCACCGGCCAGCTTAGTGGCAAGGTTCTTTTCAGCGGAATTGCTGGCTTTTCCGGTCAAGACCACGGCACCATTGTCGTAATAACCGAAGTGTTAAGAGCACTGGTCGAACGATGACTAAGTAAGGTTACCTTAACCAGGGCAGTGATCGAGGCGTCGTCAATTTTGTCGCCAACTGATTGCTTCTCTTTCATAGTCGTGGAGACTGACATTTCATTGTTGACGTCCTTGATTCCATCAATATCTTTGGCATATTCCGTAGTTAATTCTTTTGCGCCTGGTTATCGGCAATACCGTGCAGGGTGACGATACCGTCCTTGACATCCACTTCAGTACCACCACTCACGCTACTATGATAAAAAAGAGTGGTTTTTACTTTAGCCATGAGCCAGGCATCGGACATTTCAGCAGGTTGTTCTCCTTTGACTTTAAGCTGGTTGTCGACACTCTTGACCTCGGGCAGGTTCGCCACGGTCTCCCCAGCCAATGTTTTGTGAGATTCCTGGGAGACGTTTCCCGTCAGAGTAACAACTCCAGCTTTGGATTTAATCTTGATATCATCGTCCTTCAGGTTGGTGGTAAAAACATGTGACTTTTCGGTCGATAATACAATTTTACTGTCCAGGCTCGACGCCAAAGCCAATCCACAAATAAACAGCAATGTTGCTGTAAACACCGGGATCAAAACTAACTTTTTTACTTTCATAACTCATTATCCTTTGTTTGTTGTTTGTGTTTTTCTTCCGCACTTTACTCCGAGTGCATTGACAGGCTTGAGCCTGACAATCAATAACCTTCTCAGAATTCTATTCCTCCAAGTTTTTCTTCTTTTGGCCAACTTTCCCCTAAACTTTGCCGGCAATCTGTTCTGCTTTGCTCTTCGCCTTCAATTTTGGATTGTCGATGACTTTTCCAGCGATTTCCTAAGCCCTGCCCTTTACTTGGTGAAACGTTCCTTCCGCTTTACTTGTGGATTCTTGTTTTTATGATTTTCTCCCTGAGGTTGAAATTGCAGACAACCACGAAAGTACGACTACTAAATGCGATCACTACACAATTAGGATTAATCAGCAAGGAGCATGCCGGAGATGGGGCTGAGAAGATGAGCGTACAAAGGTCCGATAATACATGGAAAAACTAGAAATCAAATATCTGAAGGGAAAACAGCCGTCAACGATACCCCTCACATTTAACATTAACCACCAAATATGATAGCTCAGAGAGATGTCAAACAAAACGAACCATCCCAAGGTTAAACACAAAGACTCAGGAGGGATAATCAGGGGCGCTATAAGGACGCTCTGATGAGAATCACTTTGCTTCGTAATAACCTGCAAGAATTTTTGGCCGTGTTCCCATTACCTTCAGAACATCCAGGTGAACAACCAATTACAAAACTTGGCCGGATACAGCACGCGTAACACAACATTAGTCACCAAGCAATTATACCGATAGACTTTAAACCCTCCACATGGTCACAGACCGCCCGGGGTAATCGGCACTCTTATCCAGGATCCGCAGAGAAATCTTCTTCCTGATGAGGGAAGGTCCGGAAATCTTGACCAGTTTGCAGCGGAAGCTGTCACCGGAAGACAGCATAAAATACGCCAGGAACAAGACCAGAATGTGCTGTCCGGCGAGCGCCAATACACCCTTGGTCCCCAGGCCTTGACATTCAAATTGGGGATTTTCGATTTGCACTCGCGTCACACCCCGCGGAGCAGCAGGAGCCGTGGCACCAGTCCCTCCTGCCGCTTATTAAAAGCTGGGTGGCGTTTTTTTGCATACTTTCCATCGTGCCTTCTGAACTGTCCCGGACCCTGATCCGCTCCAGACGAAACTTTTCCACGGCCTCGGACAAGGTTTATTCGCGACCAGCTTAGGTCATAACTACGGACTTCAGTCTTTCTCAGTTCGGCGGTTATTACGGCTATAGCCACTGATCCCCATCATCAGGCGCAGTAAGCCATAACTGAGCCAGGAAATAATACGGAACCTGACGGACTGTTGTTTCCATCCATCCATCAAGATCTGCAGTGCATCGTTTTTCATGGTTCGCTTGAGACTCTGCGCCAGGGTTGCACCGAATTCTTGCCCGTCTACGACAACATTCCCTTCCCTTGCAAGCAACAAGCTGAACGGGTCGATATTCGAAGACCCTACCGTTGCCCAATGTCCATCGATCACTGCCACTTTGGCGTGCAGGAAACTCTTATGAAATTCATAAATTTCAATCCCCACCGCGAGAAAATGACCGTAGAGTGCTTGTGTGGCATAGTGCTGGAGCCGATGGTCAAATCGTCCCTGTAAAAGCAGAACGACTCTGACGCCGCGTTCGGCCGCCTTGATCAGTGCGTGCCGGAACTCATGCCCCGGCAAAAAATAGGCATTGGCTAAAAATATTTCGGTTTTGCCCTATCAATAGCGCGCAGGTATGCCGTTTCAATATCACGCCGATGGAGGAAGTTGTCTCGCACCAGGAAGGCTGCTCTCATTTTTCCACGGGCAAAAGTTGTACCAAAGCTTTTCCTGTTGCGGAGCGTTCCCTTGCGAAAAGAACTCCATCCCACCAATATCCAAAGATGTTTTACAGAATGGCAAATCACCTTCACTAGCGGCCCTTCCACGCGGACCGCATAATCATACCGCGGAAGCCGGGTTCTCATCATTTCCCTGTCGTCATTAATGTTGATCCCTCCGACAAAGGCGATCTTTCGATCCACAACCACGATTTTCCGGTGCATACGGCGCAGCCGCTTGCGCCGGAACGTCCATGGTGAGATATCAGGTCGATAAACAGATACCTTCACCCCATCCGTCCGCAACCGATCGAGCATGCTCGGTGGCAGATCCTTGGATCCATAGCCGTCGATCAGCAGATGAACCTTTACACCACGCAAAGCAGCCTGACTTAGCGCATGCGCAATTCGCCGGCCGGTGGTGTCATTAGCAAAGATATATGATTCCAGGTAAATCTCATGTTTTGCCCGAATGAACTCCGCTTCAATGGCGCAGAAATAGGCGGATCCGCTTTCTAACAACGAGATCTGGTTGCCCGGAGTGAAGCGGTGTAAGTTTCCAGTTTGGTCAACCTTCTTCTGCGCTGCTGATGGCCTTTCCCTCCCACATCTTTTAGTCCTCACAGTATGGAGACTCCGTTCAAGCCGATTTCTGCTGTTTGGCCTTTTCGGCAGCCATGGCCTCTTTTCCGGCTTTCACTGCAGCTTTAATAAGATCGGCATTTTCTTCCAACAAATCCTTACCTTCTTGTGCCACCTTCATAATCCGGGCTTCCGCGTCAATGGTCATTTCGTTCAGTTTTTCACGGGTTTCATCCACCATGCCATGAAGTTTTTTTCGCGTTTCCGTTCCCGAACCGGGAGCCGTCAACAATGCCAGTCCGCCTCCAAGGACCGCGCCAATGGTAAACGTGATTATGGCTGTACCCATTCCAATACCGTTATTTTGTTTTTCCGCCACGAGTTAATCTCCTTTTTTGGGGTTTCCTTTGACAAAAACCTTGCCGGCTGCCCTGATTCCCAAAATAAGACAGGGTATAAGCTCGGCAAACTGACATGCATCCCGTTTAAAAACATGACTGATCTGGCGATACCTGGCGACGATCTCGTCCAGTGATTCAAGAACGTTTTCGGCATGGTCGCTTCCTTTTTCAATTTTTATCGAGGCCCGGTTGATACGTTCCGATATTTCCCTTAAATCGCGTACAGCCGGAATCAGTTCCCGACGCAAATCGATCATCAGCGTTTCTGTCACCTTCCCGGTTTTTTTCCATTGCCAGATCAGCGGCACCAAAAAACCGCGATAATCAAAAACACCACCAGCACAGCCAAAGCAAAGATGTCAACTTGGACAGTCATGGTTCCTCCCAACAGGTAAATTTATTTTAAGTCCCTCTGACTGGCCGCCCAACAACAGAATTTTTATATCTCCAGGTTATTTTAAAACTGGACGCACACATGCTACCAAGTAGATACATAGCAACGAGCAAGCCAATATAAAGCAATAGATTATGAATAGGTAAGCTATTGATTATGCCGATAAACTTACTTATAAACTCAATAAAATAAGGAGTAGCCATCAACGATATCCGTCATATTTGACATTGCTTCCAAATATGACGAATTATTTTGAGGTCGGCATAGCTGAGACAACCGGAGGCTGACACCAAAAGCAAATCCTTGCGCAAATTTTTGTTAACCGATCCAAAAGAATATCCAGAATAGGATCGAGAGTGAATTACCGGTTTTCGGAATCATTGCAGAGGATGTGTTCGACTAAAGATTCTCCAACGAAATAAAGTGATATAATCAATTTAAAGTTTGATTCGCTGTGCCGGCAGTACCTGCGGACAGAGAAGTCAATCCCATGATCAGGGAAAATCTGCAGATTCGAAGAAGGATGATAACCTTTTATTATCCTCAGAGGATGAGTGCAAACTGAATATGAATGGGAAGCCCTGCTGAATTCAACTCGTTACTAAAAACTTAAGGAGCCCGATTGACAAAAAGATCAAAACAAAAAAAGATATAAAACACAGCTGCCATACTGCAGCGCAAAGCGAAGCAGCGTTACCTTGCCAGCACGGGGCAAACGGACAGCAACCCCGACCGAAACTGAAAGGCAGCGGCTGAGGCATGAGCTAGAGGTTCATCAAATCGAACTGGAGATGCAGAATGAAGAGCTGCACAAGGTTCAACTTCAGCTTGAATCGATCGTTGCTGATCGAACCGCCGAACTGACCAGCACGAATCAGCAACTCAAAGAGGAGATCGAAGAACGCAGAAAAGTGGAAGAAACACTACGGGAAGCGCTTGTTGAAATCAAACAGTTGACCGATCAACTCCAGCTTGAAAACACTCAGCTGCAACGAGTTATTACAAATGGGGAGAGTTACAGTGAGATCGTCGGCCAGAGCCCAGCCATCTCCTATGTGTTTTTCCGCGTCGATCAGGTCGCCCCGCAGGACACCACCGTTCTGCTGCTGGGTGAGACTGGTACCGGTAAAGGATGGTGGCCCGCGCCATCCACCAGCGCAGTGCCCGGCAGGATCGCCCGATGATCACTGTCAATTGCGCTTCATTGCCGGCAAACCTCATCGAAAGCGAACTCTTTGGCCGAGAGAAAGGTGCCTTTACCGGAGCGCATGCCCGCCAGATGGGGCGTTTTGAGCTGGCTCATGGTGGAACCATATTCCTCGACGAGATCGGCGAGATGCCATTGGAGTTACAGGTCAAGTTACTTCGGGTCATTCAGGATGGCGAGTTTGAACGACTGGGAAGTCCGCGCACCATCAAGGTCGATGTTCGCATCATCGCCGCCAGCAACCGGAATCTGGAGGAGGAAATCAAGGCCAGTCGTTTCCGCGAAGATCTCTTCTACCGTCTCAGCGTTTTTCCTGTCACCATTCCGCCACTACGCCAGCGTCTGGAAGATATTCCCCTGCTGGTGAACCATTTTGTTGCCAATTTCAACAAAAAAACCGGCAAGCAAATCACCTCCGTCTCCAAGGAGACTTTGACAGCCTTTGAGAATTACCACTGGCCCGGCAATGTGCGTGAGTTAGAAAGCGTTATCGAACGGGCGATCATCATCAGTCAGGGCAGCGCACTTCAGGTTCTGGATCGGTTTGAGCCTTTTCGGAAAACTGGAGGTGTCGAAACTCTCGACATCAAAGCCCTTGCAGAACTGGAGCGGGACCATATTCTCCATGTTCTTCAAAAAACCGGCTGGCGGGTAGAAGGAAAAAACGGAGCTGCTATTTTGCTTGATATTAACCCCAGCACCCTTCGCGCCCGGATGCGTAAATTCGGTATCCAGCGTCAATAGAATAAAAGCGTAGAACTTTCAAATCAACCCGAACTGTCATATTTGGCGGTAATGTCAAATATGACAGATTTAGATGACAGCTTTTCTTCAGCCCATCTTTTTTACTTCAATTTTCACCAATAAATTCAGATTCTTAAATTAACTTCATTGCCAATCTTTCTCCGGTACGCTTGTTGCGAGCACTATATAGCATAGACGTGATCGTTAGCGAGCTTTTACCCAAAACATTGTGGTCCCCCGTTAAAGGAGGAAAAACATGAAATCAAGTATTAAGGACAAGGCCAAGGGCACCTTTCGCGAAAGTGAAAGGACAGGTCAAAAAAGCCACCGGGAAAGTCTTGAAAAAACTCAAAACTTGAGGTTGAAGGAACCGGCGAAAAGATCGCCGGGCAAACGCAGCAAAAAGTTGGACAGATCAAAAAGGTTATCGGAAGTTAGGAGTCTGTTGGTTTTTATTAATTTTGATCAATGGACCATAAACACAGGAGTTAGTAATGAAAGCAAGGATATTAAAAACGTTCGTTTTTCTGATAATAGGTGCTCTGTTCTTCGGCTGTGCCGCCAAAATGGCCAATAAGGATCCGCTTGAATTCTCCTCGCCTGAGCTTTCTGCGGAGCAATACACCCCGAAAGTAGAGAATTTCCTGTTTATTCTGGACACCTCGTCCTCCATGGACCTGTCTGGTGGACAGAACCTCATGACCGCCAAAAATCTTATCAGCGCCATCAACCAGAGCCTGCCAAACAATCTGACCTTCAACGCTGGACTCCGTACCTTCGGTCATCCCACAGAAAAGTCAGGAACCTTGACCGACTTAGCATACGGAATGACTCCGTACACCCGATCCGGTTTGCAAAATGGTCTTGATAGCGTCACTTATGCTGGTGGACCCAGCCCCTTGCCAAAAGCCATCGCAGCGGCGGGTAAAGATTTACAAGGAACTCAGGGGAAATCTGCGCTTATAATTATCAGTGATGGTTTAATTGAGTCAGATATGAGCGACGCTCCTGCGGCATTGGCTAAACTCAAAGGGGAGATGGGCAATAAGCTCTGCACTTACACCATAGCTGTTGGCAGTAACCCCACCGTTGCAAGATTCATTCAGAAGGTGACCGAGGCTGATGGGTGTGGATTTTCGGAAAACGCCGCAACACTAACGGCTCTGGGCCCGCTGGAGTCTTTTGTGACCAGCGTCTTTCTGGAGCGGAAAGAAATTCCTGTCGCCCAAGCTGCGCCAACAGCGGTCGTTGTACCCATTGACGGCGACGCCGACGGCGATGGCGTTCTCGATTCTCGCGACCAGTGTCCTGACACACTCAAAAGAGTGATCGTCGATGAATATGGCTGTACGCTCAAATTAGCCCTGCACATCAATTTCGACTTCGACAAATCTGACATCAAACCGGAGTTTACAACAGAGTTGAAAAAAGCAGGCGATTTTATCCTCAGAAATAAAGATGTCCCCTACATCCTGATCACCGGATTCACTGATTCAGTTGGCAAAAATATCTATAACCAAAACCTTTCAAAACGCCGGGCCGCAGCAGTCAAGCAATACCTGATCGATAATTTCGATATCGACCCGAAGAGGCTTATCGCCCGTGGCAGTGGAGAATCAAATCCGATGGCAGACAACCGCACTAAAGCGGGTCGCGCCGAAAACCGGCGGGGGGAAATTATCTGCTGCGCGGCTATTCTTCCAGAAACTTAACCGGTTGAAAGAAGCCGTTCATACTTTAACAGCACAAACAGACTCACGGGCTTCAATTGAACGGTCAGAATTGAGGCCCGTGACGCCTCTCAAAATCATTTTTAATTCAAAAAATGTTGCACAGCAAAAGGAGGGCAGCGGAATAACAGTGATCGGCCTCATCAATAGGACTACCGTTAATCCTTAGCATTAATAGACTGACCACAAAATAAGCAGCCAAAGTCTTTTAAGTTTGGCGAGCCATGACAAGCTAACCTTATCGTACGCTGGAGTTGCCGCCTCAGTTAGCTGACAATGTCCACATATCTACAAGCGGTGTATAACGTATAAGGTTGTAGCCAGCGTTTCCACACCAGGACGACGGGTCTTCCCGGCAGAGGTTTGGCTGCTCGACAACTATGATCTCGTCGAGCAGAAGATCCGCGTGGCTACAGTCGGCAGTTATCGCGCCAGGAGGATGGCTCCTCAGCCAGCTTCTTTCGGATCTATATCTATAAGCTGGCAGTGCAGTTATTTTCTCACATGGATGGACGTGTCGACTCTGACACCGCCACCCAGTTGATCACCGCCTACCAAAATTCAGTACCATTGAAACTGGCCTCATTTGCCAATACTGATGTCTCGCTGACAGCATCGTTTGTGGAAAAACTTTACGCTCAACTCCAGGCACAAAAGATGGCTGTGGCCCTTGTTCAGACCTGGGTCGAACAAAAACTACTCGAACAAGACTCAAGCCTGGGACAGTTGTTGGTATCGACGAGTCCCTTCAGAGAAATTTTGATCCTCAACATATTCCATCGGATTCCCTTAAGGGTGAATTGCTTGAGCGGGTAGGACCAAATTTTGAATCTTTTAAGAGTGCTGGATCCATATTCAGCAAGGAGAGTTATTTGTTTTCGCCCCCTTCTGCTCCGATTTCATCTGATACATCCTCTGGTCTCCTAAATTCAAAGCTTTAATCAGCTGTTCTTTGTTTTCGGCGGTAGCAATGCCGAAGGCGATACCAACCTGTCGATTTTGGATATCTTGACAGTTTAAAATTCTCGCGACGACTTCTTCAGCAATGTTTTGTCTGCTCCCGGCAAGAGAATAGCAAACTCATCTCCCCAATGCGTGCGACGATGTCCTCCGCGCGAAAAGCAGCGTGAATAACCTGGCCCACAAAGCGGATTAACTTATCCCCTGCTGCATGCCCAAGAGTATCATTGACCGTTTTAAGACCGTTGATATCCGCCATTACAACGCTTATTGGAAACATTCTGCCGCGAGCTAATCGTTCAAGTTCTTCATCAAAAAACGCCCGGTTATAAAGACCGGTCAATTTATCATGAGTACTGTTGTGATGGAGTGAATTTTCAATATCCTTACGACAAGTAAAATCATGGTCAATGCCGATGATAGCAATGACCTCTCCTGCGTCATTGAAGATGGGCGATAGGGTCTTCTCCAGGTACCTGGTTTTTCCTTGTTCATCAACCAGTGATTCTTCGAAAGAATGGCAGTTACCGGTTGCCAGAGCCGCGCTGAAGATCTTCTGATATTTTTCTGCACGAGCAACCGGATAAAGATCAAAATCGGTTTTCCCAATCAGATTTTTTGGTTGCACACCGAGTACTTTACAAAAGGAGGTGTTAACTGCAACATATCTTCCGTCCCGATCCTTCAACCAAGCAGTGTCGACGATATTGTTAAGGATCTCCTGTTGTTGCCAACTGATTTCCTTCAAACGCTCCTCTGCAAGTTTGCGAGTTGTGTCATCCACGATTGCAGTCAAAATCCAAACGTCTTCACTATCGCTCGCCGCCAGTCTGACACTCTGCAGTTGGGCACGGATCAACGTGTTCTCTTTGCCTTTAAGACTGATTTCACATTGATGCATGTTTTGATCTTGTAAGACCTTTTTGAGATGGGAGGAGAACACCTCCTTCTCTGCCCTATCGGCGATAAATCTGTCTAGGGGTTTATTCTCTATCTGCCGACACTCTTGACCCAACAGTTGTGCTCCAGCCAGATTGACTTTCCTGATCAGGCCCTGAACGTCCAGAGTGAAATAACCGATAGGAGCAAAATCGTAGAGTTCTGCATAGCTGTTTCTCGACAGCTCAAGTTCTTTCTGAACCCGACGCAATTCTTCATTTTGTATCTCCAGTTCAATCTGGTAGATCTCAAATTCCTGAACGATCCTCTCTAAATCAACCTCACCTTGTGGTAGATTTATTTCAGCATTTTTTTGCTCGCACTCGCTCTTCTGCTCTTCGACGTAATTCAATCTTCTCGCCACTTAAATGAGTTTTCGTTTTTCTCTTATGTTTCATGCCCAACTCGAGCCCCCTAATCTCAATTATGACGAACGTTCTTCTGACTGGTGCAAATCAGCGACACAGAGATGTGATAACATCTTTCCATCACTCGCCGCTGATATCTTCAGCACAGAACAGTGGTTTGCTCTCAGAAGAACGCTCTAAAACAAGGCGGTAAGCATCCATCTCGCCGCTGAGAAAGGCCTGGGCTGAACCCCAGAGGTAGAGCCGGAAACGCCGATAAAGCGTGTCTCCCCAGCGTCTGACAATTTCTTCCCGGGCAGTTTCCAGATTCTCAGCCCAGGCTTTGCAGGTGAGATAGTAGTTATGTCGATCGTTGTAGACTTCCAGTACTGCCATTGGGCTTTTGCTACTTCGGCGAGAAACGCGTGCAAGCAGAAATAGGCATGATCGCCCGGAAATATGTAGCGAGAGACAAAGGTGGGTTGGAATACTTCTCACGGAAAGCGCTGGCATCAAGATAGATGTGCCCTCCTGGTTTCAGTAACGCTTGCAGATGCCGAAGGACGGCCGGATAGTCGGGCAGATGCTCCATTACTCCGAGGATGACGACGGCATCGTAAGGTTCCGGTGTGCGGTGCTCCCAGAAGTCCTGATTCAGAACTTTACAGGGGAGTTTGAGCCGCGTGATCAGATCCTCAGGAAGATTTCTGATTGTTTGAGATATAGTCAGGAGTGACTGATACCACAGCGTCCGCATGTTCAGTGAAGCTGCCCCATCCCCCACCAACGTCGAGGACGCGATCTCCTGGCTGTAGATGGCAGGCATCAAGGGCAAAATCAAGTTTGCGCTGTTGGGCTGTTTCCAGCGCTTCATCATCGCGTGCGAAGATTGCTTGTGAATAACAGCGGGTCGGATCCATAAACTGGAGATAAAATTCGTTATCGAAGTCATAATGCCCTGCTATTGCCTGCCGATTGGTCCGGACCCGGCCGACGAACAGGGGCGCAATTCGCTGCCACAGGGAGTGCAGAGGATGATGGTCGGTCAAAACTCCGCGCAAGCTGGCAAAACCGAGCATGTCCCCAGAAACATCCAGACTGCCGGCCATATAGGCTTCACAAATCTTCAATTCATCCAATTTAACTAGAGCCGCCAACCCTTTTGGATCTTCAACCATAATTCTGACCGTGGGGATTCCTGTGCCCAGACAATAGGAATGATCTCCCCATAATTGGATCTCTACTGGCAGTTCCAGCCTGTCGGACATCCTCTTCTGTATGCGCCGAAATTTCCGATCAAAAAGCTTTAGCAACGCAGTCTCAGCAAACTGTCCCATCGCTTAACCTTTTCCGAAGGCATAAAAACTCTTGCCATCACGCGCAATAGCCATACCTTCAATAGGTTAAGCATATTGCAACTTGCATGCCAGAGAAGTTCATCCATAATAATTTTCACAACCATCTGAATTTATGAAAAATATATGAAGAAAAGGATCGACCAACCAAGGATGACCGTCATATCCAACATTTAAGTCAACCCCTCAAACTGTCATATCTGGTTGTACTGTTAAATGTGACAGTGATTGACCTCC
>LQAG01000165.1_pt1 | contig 27192 bp, 34 predicted proteins | sample 1535801 | NCBI WGS metagenome assembly LQAG01 (sample SAMN04331584, study PRJNA305678) | bioreactor metagenome | isolation source: bioreactor_3 inoculated with Wadden Sea sediment 1st replicate of a... | place: Germany:Bremen | reverse complement strand
AGTCGTAGGAACGAAAGCAGAAATCATTGCTGAAGAGATGAAGGCATTCTTGTAGAAATATCAACAAACGAATAACATCAAAATGACACCATACGTCGCTAGCCATCATGCTAGCGATTTGGTGTAATATAGTCAGTAATAAAGACATAATATGAAACATCAATCATGGCTTTGAAACCGGATAGGGGAATGGCGGATCGAATGCAGGTGATATATATGATGCCCGAAGAACGAAGGTTAAAGATACTTGAAATTCTCTATAAAGATAGGAGAGCAACGGTTGTAGACCTGTGCGAACGGTTGAATTCATCTGAAGCGACTATCCGAAGGGATCTGACCATGCTGGAAGATGGCGGTAAACTGGAAAGGGTCTACGGAGGAGCCATTATCCGTTCGAATGTACCACTTGAAAAAGAAGATACCTTCAATGAAAAGGAAGGCATCTATCTTCTTGAGAAGAAGCAGATTGCAAGAACAGCTTTCTCATATCTGAGGGAGAACGACAGTATCTTTCTTGATGGAGGGACAACCACTTTGGAATTGGCCAAGCTGATTGGACGAAGTCGCATCAAGATTACTGTCTTCACCAATGCTCCTCATTTTTCCCAGTTCATTGCCAGCAATCCGAAAGCAGAGCAATATATCATCGGAGGCAAGATCCGCAACAACACCCTCGCTGTCGTCGGGCAGGTGGCTATCGATGCGATACGCCGGTTCCGGCTGGACAAGGTGTTCATTGGCGTCAATGCCATCAGCGTGGAATACGGATTGACCACACCTGATTTTGAAGAGGCTGAAATAAAGCGGGCAATACTGGACAGAGGTCGGGAAAGGATTGTCTTGGCCGATGTGAGTAAATTCAATAAGGTTGCCTTGTGTCAGATCGCTCCGGTTTCGTCGGTGGATAAGATCATCACATCCTCCATTGAGGATATGGATACGAAAAATCAACTTATGGAACATGGAATAGATTTAATTGAGTCACAGCACAAGATAGGAGAGGTGGGATGATAACCACTGCAATCCATGAAAGATATGAATCAGCATACGAATCCAATATACACTATTAATAAATTTAAGGAGGCATATTATGGTTAAGTTCACAACAACAATAGAGTTTGAAGAAGGTATACACGCAAGACCGGCATCACAATTGGTTAAAGTCTGCCAATCAGCAAAATCAGACATCAAGATCATCAAGGAGACAACAGAGGTGAATCCAAAGAGTATCCTTGGAATCCTGACATTGGGTGCAAGCCACAAGGACGAGATTACAGTGGTGATTGAAGGCGAAGATGAGGAAACAATAGCTGTCAATCTGAAAGAGTTCTTTGCAGGAGCAGAAGCTTAAGTTAAATTGAAGCATCATAATCAAAGGAAGTTACGGTTGAATGAAGACTTTAACTTCCTTTTTGTTACAAGTATAAGTATCCAAAAACGGAAAAACCATTATGCATAGAGAAGGAAGTTGATTGGATGAAATTATCAATAAAACATACTAATTTCGTTTGGCCTGTCTCAGTCCGGGCAAAAATTATTGTGTTTATCATAATTGCATCGCTATATCCCATTGTGCTGATGGGTATCATAGCTGTGTTAAACTATAACAACATCATCAAAGAAAGATTTATTACCTATGCTGAAGGAAATATGAATCGAATCTCTTCAAATCTGGATTCAGACATCAAAGAGATGAAGGATTCCATTCTGTGGATGCTGCAGGATCCAGCTTTCAATGAATTGATTTTAAAACAACCAGATACGAGTATAGAATCCGTGGAAATGTATAATCTCCGAAGGGGGATAAAGCGTTATCTAAGCAGTATCGTATTTGCAAAAAAAGTTTATGATGTAGGTGGTATTTATTTTTATGACAACGTCCAGAATATCTACTATGCCAAAGAAGCAGGTTTGATTCAAGAAGAAGAAATTCCTTTCGCAGCTATGTCGGAACTTTTGCATGGTGAAAGAGAAGCTCAGTTTTTCTTTAATCAGGGAGATGAATTCCTGGATTTGTATATTACGCAGCAAGTATTGCATAAGGATACATACAAACCACTAGGTATGATCTATTACAGGCTGGATCCTGATTATTTGAAGAACGTTTTTGATGATGGTTATAATACATCGGATGAAACGGTATTTCTGTATTATTCCAATGGCACGCTCATTTCAAAAGAAGGAGCTCTTAGTGGGGAACAGATCATCAAGGAGTATGAATATTATCAAAAGAATCCTGATGTCTATGTGCATAGTGATGATGAAGAGGATTATTATATCATCACTGCAAATGTTGAAGAACTGGATTTGACAGTCATAACAATGATTACATCGGAGGTTCTGACACAGGATTCAAGAAAGGTTAGGGACTTGATAACCATTCTGTACATCTTAAATATACCACTATTGCTGCTGATGGCCTATTTCCTTTATAAGAATATCATACATCCTGTGGATTATCTGATTACAAAGATGAATAAATTTGAGGATGGAAGTTTTGATATCAGGATAGAGGAAAAGAGATATGATGAGTTTGGAGTCGTGTATCAGGCTTTCAACGATATGACCACGAATATAAATACATTGGTCAATGATGTCTATTTCAAGGAACTTGCAAGGAAGGATGCTGAGATTTCAGCATTGCAGGAGCAGATCAATCCACATTTTATCAATAATACCCTTGAATCGATCAACTGGAGGGCACAGCTGGCAGGAGAGCAAGAGATCGCACTGATGATTCAGGCATTGTCCAGACTGATGGACGGCAGTATCAACAGAGACAACATCAAGTTATAACTGTTGAAGAAGAAGTTGAATATATGAAGCAATATATGTTTTTGATCAATATGCGCTATGCCGACAGCCTGGTCTTTTACCTGGACGTTGATTCTACAGTGGCCGGATGCTATGTTCCAAAGCTGATTATTCAACCGCTGCTTGAAAACGCAGTTAAACATGGAATCGAGCCGATAGGCGAGGGAAGCATTACACTTCGCTGCTATGGTAAGGAGGATAAGCTGGCCATTGAAGTAGAAGATAACGGAAAAGGCATGAGTAAGTATGAACTTGACCGGATCAGGGACGTTATTGATCTTGAAACGAGACATATGGATGCTCAAAGGAACAAACGCCGCAGCATAGGTTTTCAGAATGCTGCAAGAAGAGTGCAGCTGATTTATGGAAAAGAGGCAGAAGTCAGGGTGTATAGCAAAGAGGAAGCAGGAACGAGAATTACAATTCTTCTACCACTAGTTTTTAACCTTGATGAGAAAGGTAATCTGAATATGGCAGGTGATTAAATGGCGAGATACAAGATATTCATTATTGATGATGAACCGATGATTATAAGGGGACTCAGAGAATTGGTACCCTGGAAAGAAATACAATGTGAAGTATGCGGCAGCGCAAAGAATGGTGAGGAAGGTCTGAAACAGATTGGGGATACAGTACCGGATATTGTTATCTCGGATATACGGATGCCTAAACTGTCAGGTCTTCAAATGATTGAGGCTTTAAGGGAAGTGCGTGGAGATATGAAATTCATCATTCTTACAGGACATAGGGATTTTGACTATGCAAAAATAGCCATCGGTCTTGGTGTTGTGGATTATCTTCTGAAACCGACCAATATCGAAGACATCAAAAAAGCGGTTTTGGAGGCTGTCATGCAGCTGGATGAGGAACGATCCCACGAAGAGGACATCAAAGCTCTTCGTGATAAGATAAACTACCTTGAAACGCAGGATAGTCCTCAGAAAAGAGCCGGAGATAAGGGTGATGATGACGTTCAGAAGGATGAAGGCAATGGAGAGAATAAGATCAAGTATCTTGCTGTTCAGGCAATTGAGTATATGAAGAAGCACTTCAATGAAAAACTGGATTTGCAGCAAGTGGCTGATGAGCTTTATATCAGCACTTGGTATCTATGCAAGGTGCTCAAGAAAGAAGTGGATAATTCCTTCGTACAACTTTTGAATGAGATTAGGGTACAGGAAGCCAAGAGACTGTTGACGGAAACAAACCATAAGATATATGAAATCTGTGAGATGGTTGGTTATACCGACAATCCATATTTTACCAGGACTTTCAAGAAACATGCAGGAATGACACCCAACCAATATAGGAATAATAACTACTAATATGGGATGTATTTGTGTCTTTTTGTATATATAGCCAAGAATGGACAATTTATGACAAGATAGCCTTCTTACAACATGCATTGCAGGGTGGTACCATATAGGTACAGTAGTAGTTAACTTATTATATTTTTGCCTTGGGAGGATAAAGATGAAAAAATTATTTGCACTAATGCTAACACTCGTACTTATAACATCCATTTTTGCAGGATGCGGAAACGGAGAAGCGGATACTTCTTCAGATGACGAAACCCAGAAAACAAGCGAAGCTTCTGAAGGAAGCAATGAAACCGAAGATGATAAGAGTGAAGAAGATAATCAAAGTGTAGAACTTCGGATTGTCACCATGTTTGGAGGCACAGATCCTTCAACTGAAGCTTTTAAACAGCAGCTTCAAGACTTCATGGCGGAGAATCCGCATGTAACAGTAGTAGATGAATCCATGACATCAGTTGGAGATGAATTCAGGACTGCAGTGAAAACGGATTTCTCAACCGGCAATGAAGCCGATGTTACCTTTTCTATACAGGTGCTGATGTCAAAGGAATCATTGAAGCTGGCAATGTAATGCCTTATGAAGAAGTTAGGGAAAAGTATCCGGAAGTTGGAGTGGATATATCAAAAGGCATCCTGGATTCTGTGAGAGAGTTTGATGGAAACGTCTATGCATTGCCTATGACGGGATTCTATGAAGGCTTGTTTGTGAACAGGGAACTCTTTGAACAGTATGGACTTGAATTGCCTACCAGCTGGGATAATCTGTTGAAAGCGGTTGAAGTCCTAAAGGAGAATGATGTTACTCCTTTTGCTGGACCTATTGCACAATCCCACTATTTGATCGAGCATTTCATACTGGCAGAAGCCGGTGTTGAAGGACATCAGAATGTCCTTGATGGTGATGTGCCACAGTCATGGATTGAAGGATTAAGCAACATTAAAGATTTGTATGACATGGGGGCGTTCTCCAAAGATGCTCTTTCCATGGAAATCGAAGCATCACAAAACCTGTTCCGACAGGGTAAAGCTGGTATGATCCTCGAAGGTTCATGGTTCATCGGAGGATGTGATGATGACCTGAAAGCCAAGATAACTGTACTGCCAATGCCTACTGCACCAGGAGGGGCCAAGGATCCCAGTTCAATAGTGGCAGGTTTTTCAAGCGGATATTATATTTCAAGAAGTGCCTATGAAGATGCGAACAAGCAACAAGCAGTCGTTGATCTGGTAACTTATCTGACAACGGCGGAATCCATCAAGGAACTGGCATCAGCAAATGGAGGTACACCATCTGCAGAAGTAACTGTTGATGGGCTTCCACAGGTATCACTTGACGGACACAAGATGGCAGCTGCCGCATCAGGTCTTAGCATGCCGATTGATTCAAGACTCACTCCGGAAGCATTCAACTATATTGTCAAAGAAGGGACGCCATTTATCGCTTATGGCGAGAGAACAGCTGAAGAGGTTCTTAATGAAGTGAAGAAGATAAATGAACAATAGTCATTAACCGGACAAGTAATAGTGGCTAATTCGATTAGCTGCTATTATTTTGTCCAGATAGAGTAATATATTATAAATAGGAGGTAAAATAAATGAAATATTATAAAGATAAGAAGACCATTTTTTTCTTCTTACTACCAGCATTAACCTTCATGTCAGTCTTTTTATTCTACCCTTTCTTCATGAGTATCACTAAGAGTTTTTACGAATCAGATGGATTTAGAAATGCTACATTCATTGGGTTGGATAACTATAGAAGAATGGCAGGTGATAAAACCATTCATACAGCAGTAATGAACACCTTTGAACTCATGATTTATGTGGTTGTTTTTCAAATAGGGATAGCCTTGATTTTAGCAGTAGTAGTAGAAAGTATTACAAAAGGGAATAAGCTTTTCCAGACAGTATATTTTTTTCCGATTGTCATCTCAGCAACCGCCATAGGAATGATGTTCAATTTGTTCTATGCATATGATGGCGGACTACTGAATACGATTATCGTAAAATTCGGTGGTGAATTCAAAGTCTGGAAAACGGTAGAAAACAGCTTGAAAATTGTTGCTGTTCCTACAGTCTGGCAATATGTCGGTTTCTACTTTGTTCTGATACTGACTGCAATAAAGCAAGTGCCTAAAACACTGTATGAATCAGCCAGGATAGATGGCATCAACGGATGGACAAAACTCCGTTATCTGACGTTGCCGCTGATCAGAAATGTCATCATTACTTGTCTGGTACTTGCTGTTACGGGTACGCTGAAAGTCTTTGACATGGTGCTTGTAATCACCAATGGAGGACCGATGAACGCATCACAGATTCTTGGGCTATACATGTATCAGAAAACCTTCATAGATGAAGCATTCGGATACGGAGCATCCATTTCTGTGCTGATTGTTGCATTGGGACTGTTAGTATCTTTTATTGTCAATAAGGTGCTTCATCAAGAAGATTTCACTTATTAAGGAAAGGGTGGCAATGATGAAAAAAAACAAAGCATACCTGACAGATGCAGTCAAATATACATTCTTGAGCCTTTGGGCAGTCACTACAATATTTCCTCTGTGCTGGATTATGATGAATTCATTCAAGACGAGCCAGCAGATCATTGATGATTCTTTCGCTATGCCAATAGGCTTGATGTTTGATAATTACCGAGCTGCGTTTGAACGGAACATCCTTCTAGGATATTTCAATAGTCTGACAATCTCCGTTTCGGTTGTAATCGCTGTATTGTTGATCGGATCACTAGCTTCATACATCATAGCAAGGTTTACATTTCCTGGAAAAGTAATCATCCAAGGTTGATCATCAGCAGCCTGATGATACCGATTTTGCTACGATTGTGCCTGTTTTTGAACTTTTGCTAAAAATGAACCTGTTCAACAGACGACTGGGGCTTATATTGCCTCAGATTGCCGGGAATCTTGCCTTTACGATTTCAGTATTGTCAAGTTACATGTCGACGATACCGCGTGAAATGGAAGAGGCGGCTTTCATGGAAGGCTGCAATCCTTTTCAGGTTTTTATAAGGTTATTCTGCCAATTACCAACCTTCGCTTGCAGCCGCATCTATTTTTGTCTTTTTATGGTCTTATAATGATTTGTTCAGTTCTATCATTATACTTCGGACAAGAGATAAGATGCCTATCAATGTGATGCTGACAGATATAAGCAGTCAATATGGTACTGATTATGGACTGATGGCAGCGGTTATCGCCATCATTGTAGTACCGGTTCTGATCTTCTATATACTGGCTCAGCGCAACATTATTGAAGGAATGACATCCGGAGCTGTTAAAGGATAATATAATGAGGAGTGAAAAGATGATAAAATTTGGGACCGGAGGCTGGAGAGCAATTATTGGAGATGAATTCGTAAGGACCAATATAGTTAAAGTTGCTCAGGGGCTTGCCGATATCATGAAGCAAGAGGAGAAAACGGATAAAGGCATCGTCATCGGCTACGACAGACGATTTCTTTCAGAACAGTCAGCAAAATGGTTGGCGGAAGTCTTTGCAGCAAATCGCATACATGTCAGACTTATTGACAAAGAAGTACCTACACCAATCATCATGCATACGGTAAAAGCCTATGGCTGCCACTATGGAATGGCAGTCACTGCCAGCCATAATCCTGCATCCTATAACGGAATCAAAGTATTTATGGAAGGCGGTCGGGATTCAGATGTAGAGATCACTGAGAACATTGAACAGCATATTGAAGCTCTTGGGGATACGGATGTGCAGTGTATGGAATATGATGACGGGAGAAGTGATGGCATCATTGAGGTCATCAATCCGTTCAATGACTATATTGATACAATTCTGCTTCTGCTGGATACAGACAGTATCAGGAAAAAAAACTTGAAAATCCTGTTGGATCCCATGTTCGGTGTTTCCAAGACATCTCTGCAGACAATACTGATGTCGGCAAGATGTGAAGTGGATGTCATCCATGACCGTCATGACACAATGTTCGGAGGACGGTTGCCATCTCCAAGCGCAGCAACGCTTACAAGACTGAGTCATACGGTGGTTGAAAAAGCCTACGATCTAGGGATCGGTACGGATGGCGATGCTGACCGTTTGGGAATTATCGATGAGAATGGTGACTTTATTCATCCGAATAAGATTATGGCGCTGTTATATTATTATCTTCTTCAGTATAAAGGATGGAAGGGATCTGTGGTCAGGAACATAGCGACGACACACCTTCTGGATGCCATAGCAATCAAACATGGTGAAGTATGCCATGAAGTACCTGTCGGCTTCAAGCATATCTCATCAAAAATGGCAGACTCAGATGCGATTATCGGTGGTGAGAGTAGTGGTGGTTTAACGATAAAGGGACATGTCAAAGGTAAAGATGGTATCTTCGCTGCAGGACTGCTGGTTGAAATGATCAGTGTCACAGGTAAGAGGTTGGCTGAAATGCTGGTTGAGATCGAAGAGGAATTCGGAAGGTATGAAATGGTGGAGGCCAATCTAGATTTCCACCCGAAGGAGAAAGAACGGTTGATGCATCTTCTGTACAAAGAGAGGAAGATCCCTGATTTCAGATCTGAAATAGAAGAAATAAGCTATATGGATGGGCTGAAAGTTTACTTTAAAGACGGAGGTTGGATGATTGCCAGATTCAGCGGTACTGAGCCGCTGATTCGAGTTTTTGCAGAACAGGAAACTGAGTGGGAAGCTATGGAACATGTGGATACTATGAAAAAGTTTCTTAATATCTAATCAGTCGGAGGTTGAAATGTTTAACGCAAAAGAAGTATTCGAACAAATGACTCTGAAAGAGAAAATCGGTCAGATGTTTTTACAGTATTTCCAGGGATATGAAGATATGCCTGAGAAATTCAAAGAAATGAACCGTAAGAATCAGTTAGGTGGATTCATTTATTTTTCCGGAAATAATGTAAGGAACCTGACACAGCTGCATCAGATGTCACGTAAAATCCAATCCTATGCAATTGAGAATAAGTATAACCTTCCATTCCTTATGACCATAGACCAGGAAGGAGGGCAGTTATCGGCAATCTTCAACGAAACAACTATTTTCCCGGGAAATATGCCTCTTGGATTTGCCAATGACAAGCAACTAGCTTATGACCAGGGGAAACATGTGGCAAGTGAATTGAGATATGCCGGGATCGATATCTGTTATGCTCCTGTGCTGGATGTGGATTATGATGTGGTAAACGGCGTACCGATTGTCGATAACAGAAAATACTCATCGGAACCTCAAGTAGTTGCTGATATGGGAAGTGCATTCATCAAGGGATTAGAAGACGGAAGTGTCCTCGCCTGTGGCAAGCATTTTCCTGGGATGAGAATAACAGCAGTGGATACCCATTTCCAAGTGGATAAGAGTCCTTATGAGATGGAACGCCTTGAGAAAGTTGAAATCAAGCCTTTCAAACAGGCTATTGACAATGGTTTAAGTTGTATAATGACCCATCATGGCATTTTTAATGCCATTGATCCGGATACGCCGGCATCCTTATCCAAAAAGCCATAGATTATCTCCGAAATGATTTGAAGTTCAATGGTTTGGTAATCACCGATGATCTGGTTATGAAAGCAATTCTGAATGAATACGGGGAAAAGGATCCTATCAAAATGGCTATCAACGCTGGAGCGGATCTGATTATCTCAACTTGTGCAGATGACTGGTTTGTAGACTATGTTTATGATGAAGTGCAGGAGGGGAACATAGATGCTGAGCGTATAGATGAATCCGTTTGGCGTATCCTCCAGAACAAGGAATCTAGACAGGTTGGCATTCCTGAAACAAAGGGATTTGATAAGGCGGAAGGTGATAGGTTGTCAAAAGATATTGCCAGAAAAGGAATCATCCTATCCAAAGGTGAAAAGAATCATTTGCCAATAGACTTGAAAGAAAAGAAGATTGGTGTGGTATTTGGCAATCCTGCGAGACTTGTCATGTCAGATGCAACAAACCTTTATGATATTTCTTTCAAGGATATTATCAGCAGGATTACTGGACATGATAATGTCAAAGAAGCCATTATGCCATGGCATCCGACAGATGAAGAGATTATTTCTCTGACGGATATTGGTATTATATCTGATGTTATTATAGTATCAACTGTCAATGGATACAGGTTTACGAGACAGATTGAGGTACTGAAGAAAATCCGCAGGTACTGTCCGTCCAAAACTATCATTGGAATTGCTTCAAGGAGTCCGATGGATGCAAAACTGTTGAAGGAATACTGTGATTATGTGATTGTAACCGGAGGTATTACAAATTCAATCCTTGAAGCAGTCTCTGAAGCAGTTTTCCTAGGAACGCCATTTGATGATAACATAGCCAAGCATCCGAAGTTTTTATAATGGAGATTAGGGAATGAAAGAGATTTTATTATACTATTCAAAAACCTATCATCATCTCATGGATCATCCTGAGGAGGCAAGAAATGTGGAGATGCCGGGGAAAGCTTTTTTTATCGGGGATAATGCAATCTTAGCATTACCGAGGGATGATGGTGATTCCAGGTATCCCTATGGCAAGAACGGCTTCAATTTTTGGACGTATGCTTCAGGGTATATGCACAGCAACGAAGGTTTGTTCTCGCCTTTTTTAAGGGCGGGTGAAGGCAGTGAGCCGAAAATTGCTTTTTTTGCCGGAACAAGAGGTACTAAAGGAATGTTTCCCCTTTTGTCTGTTCCCATACTTGATTGTGAAGAAGACAGTATTGTTCGATATACTGTTTTCACGGCATATGCAACTTATTATATCACTGAAGTTGAAGATGTGATGTTTGGCATCCGTACATTTGTTGATGAAAAGAACAGTATCCACTTCACTTTGGAGATTGTCAGTTTGACGGATACCCCACAGTCACTGACATTATCCACGTATTTCAATCCTTTCATAAGGAATGCATTGGTTGAGAATTCTACAGACCGATGGTTCAGGAAAGCGGAGTATATTGAAGATGATATGATTGGTACGTTTGTCATTGAAACCTATGAGGAAAGGGAACGACTGGGAATGGCTGCCAATTATGGTGTAATGAACCGTAGGCTGACACCTTCTGAAGCATTGCAAGACATACAGATCACAACATCAAGGTATGATTATGTCGGAGGAACAAGGTCGATGCTTGCCACTTCCAGGGCTCTAATGAATAGAGAACTCCCAAGGGAGAAAGCAGTAACATCATTTACAGAGACTGCCATATGTGCAGATATGCTCCAATTGGAAGTGACAGACCATGTTCGTATGGATATCTGTTTTGACTATACATTTGATGACTTTAAGGTTAATGACTTGAAACAGTTAATCATCGATCCGAATCAAGTGGATGAGAAGCTGCAGACACTGAGGAAACTTGAGACTGCCCGTAACAGCAGTATCGCTCTTCATTTTGAAGGTGATACTGAACGGAGCAAGGCATTGAATTTGAAAAGTGAAGTGTTCAACGGATTCAATGAACATTTGAAAAAACAGGTAGAATTCTGCTCGGTGATTAAAGGGTATATTCAGTTGTCAAGTTTCTCGCTTATTGGCATAAGGGATGTCTTTCAGGCCATTGAAGGTCTTTTGTTCTATCAGCCTGATGTCGCACGGGCAAAAATGCTGGAAGCATTTGATTTCACACATCCCAATGGTCGACTCCCAAGGCAGTATTCTCTACCGGTCAATGAAGAAGCTTCACCTGCAATGGATCTGCGTCCTTTCATTGATCAGGGAGCATGGGTGATATCTACGGTGGCAACCTATTTAAAGCAGACGAAAGACTATGGATTCCTGGAAGAAATCTGTGGTTATTATGATATTGTCGATGAACATAAACACATGGTCAGAAGAAGCAAGCAGAAGGACTCCGTTTTGGACCATCTGTTGAAAGTAATGAACTATCTGATAGAAAACAGGGACCATGAGAAATCAAAATGTGTGTTGGCGCTTTACGGTGATTGGAATGATGCCCTTGATGGATTAGGCAAGTCCAAAGACCCGGATAAAGCATACGGTACAGGTGTATCGGTGATGGCTACATTGCAGACATATCTGAATCTGGAAGAGATGATACAGGTTCTGAACCATGTGAATTGCATTAAGTATGAGTCCGACATAGAACGATACAAGGCAGTGAAAGAGGAGATTGCATCAGGGCTGATTCGCTATGCGTTGACAGATGACCGGATACTCCATGGCTGGGGGATATGATGTCCTACTTTGTCGGCAGCACATGTGATCCGGATAATCAGTCAAGGGATGGAATTACCTCCAATGCTTTTGGATACTATCAGGTATGTACCGAGACTTTCTTAATTCAAAATGGGTAGAGCAGGATATGAAGTCACTGATTTTATCCGCTTATGATCGATTAGGTTCAAAATACGGGATGAAAACCTTTGAACCATATTTTGAAAAAGGAACGGAAGGTGTCGGTCGTATTCCGGACATACCAAAAGGTACAGCAGAAAACGGCGCCACCTATATCCATGCCAATATGTTCGCAGTCATGTCCTTGTTCATGATTGGCGAATCAGAAAGGGCATATGAAGAACTGGGCAAAATACTGCCGTTTACACATGAAACAATTTCATTATCTCCATTTGTTGTGCCTAATTCCTATGGATATAACGAAGAGTTGGGGATTGACGGTGAATCGATGAATGACTGGCAAACCGGCAGTTCCAATGTTTTGTTAAAGCTTCTGATTCGATTTGTTTTTGGATTCGAACCGGATTATGAAGGTTTTACATACAACCAAACAAATATCAGCCTTTTGAAAGGTTTTCATTCACCATCAACTATCTAAACAGAGGAGTCCGATTGCACTATAAGACAGATGGAAATGACAATAGAACATTCGTCGTGATGGGAGAGGAATATCAAGGTGATTATGATCCGGTAATGAACCTTAACAGATTATATATCAGCGATGAGAGGATTTTAGCCATGGAAGAAGGAGACAACCTTGATATTGTTATCATAGATCCCATGGAATGAGAAAGCGAGCATACGCTATGATGAAGAAAACGTATTATATGCGACGGTCAATCGAACCTGTGGATTGGGAGCGGACTGATGAGCTTGTCATTGATGAATTTCCCTGGTATGAAGGCGGATTAAAGCAACTGACATATGTTAAGTTGACTATAGTAGACAATGTGCTGAAGTTGAAGGTAAGAGCCGAAGACAGATATATCAAAGGTACGGTTAAAGTACATAACAAAGCGGTTTTCAATGATTCCTGTTTCGAGTTCTTTCTAACACCCAAAAATGAGATACAGTCAGATTATCTGAATTTCGAGATTAATTGTCTGGGAACTGTGTATGTGGCATATAATAATGCAGATAGGGAATGTTTGTCATCGCAACGGGATATTGGACGTATAAGTATTGATTCTGATATTCATGATGATGTCTGGGAATTGGTCATTAGCATACCGATTCAAATGATTCAAGACCTGTATGGAAGTCCGGTTAATAAAAACTATGGTATGCCAATTTTTACCGATGCGGTGGGGAAAAAGAAACTCAATACGCCGTTTGGAACAAGGTGGGAGGCAATAAGCCGGATTATCACCGACCACAGGATTTTGGAAGAATACTCATTGGAGAAGAGTGATATGTCAATCGATGGAAAGATAGTAGCATATTCGCCTGATGTTGAAGAACTGCACCGCTTATGGTATGAGACATTTTCAGGTGACGTACCTATCAACAAAGAATTGATCATTCAGAATACATTGGAGGATCCGAATGTCATATGGCATTCGGTTCGTGCATTCTGTGATGATACAGGATTGCTGGGTATGATTGTACCTAAGAGGTATCCACATATTGAAGGTCTTCATGATGCAGCATTTGTCAGCTTGCTGCTGGGAAAGCCAGGAAATTGTCGAAAGTATGTCTTTCGGGCTTTGGTCGACAGTCTGATTGCGGATATGCGCGAACATAAGGTAAAAGACTTTTATCTGTTTGGTGAATACAACAACTATCTGACAGGTGTACCGAAAGAAGATGATGCATATTGTATGGATATAGAATTTTGCGGATTCACTGGTAGTCATGTCTATTGTGATCTCTACAAGCATTACAGTGTTGCTGATACCAGCCTATTGGCCGATAGCGCTACTGGGGAAGTCAATAGTTATCGCCATAAAGTCCTGGAAGAAAATGAACTCGAGTTGTTACTGGGTTTCATGCAAAGCGAATTCCCTGGAAGATGGGATCATGAAGTTGAGACATATATAACCAATGGCGGTTCCGGAAGGGAATATGTCGTATTATATAAAAGTGAAGAGCTGAAACAAGATAAGATTATAGGTTTCTGCAGAATAAACGACAAGCATTCACCATCCATCTGGTACAATATGAATTTCACTGCTCGCTATAAGAATCAGGGAGGTGTAGGACCATTGGGTGTTGCAGATGCGTACCGTGGAAAAGGGCTGGGAAAAGTCGTAACCAATATAGGTATACAGGAACTCAGAAAGCGTGGTATCAATGAAATCATTATCGACTGGACAGACCTTCCACAGTTCTATGAGAAGATGGGATATCGTATTGATGGCAGATTTATCAAGATGCATCAAAGGATTCTGGTGCAAAATAATAAGCGAGGTCTTGGTTTCCAATCGTTCAACACAGCAGAACGGACTCAAAAATGAATTTGAACATTTCATAGGACAAGGAAAGGGCTCTATGGGAGCAATTTCCGGCTGGTCGTAACCTTCGGTTACTGCTCGCCTATGCGTCCTAGTCAAACATCCTAAACAATCCGCAATGGCGGAACGTGGGCATTAAAGCCCACTTTGTTCTTACCTAGGAAAGTTCTCTATCGAAGAACTTTCGTCGACATCCGGAACAATCCGCCGAAGGCGGAACCGAGTGTGTGAAACACACTCTTTGTTCTGGTCGAATGAATCAACCATGTATAATATAAGTGAATATAGTGCTAGAACGCATAATATAATCATAACGCAATAAATGATGATAGGTTATAATGGTGACATGGAAATTTGTTTTTACACTGAGTGATACAGCGACAAATCTGTATACAATTTTGATTGAAAGAGGTTTTTAGAATGGAGTTCAGAAAATTCAATGATAAGTATATTGTACGCATGGACAAAGGTGAAGAAATCGTAGCCAAGCTTATGGAGCTGTGCCAAGCAGACAGCATCAGTTTAGGATCTGTTTCTGCAATCGGTGCGGTGGATAAGGTGACCATCGGCCTGTTTGATACCACTGAGAAACAGTATTACAAAAAGACCATTGAAGGTGAATTTGAGATCACGTCACTTCTTGGCAACATATCAACGATGAAAGGTGAGAGTTATCTGCATCTTCATATCAATGTGTCAGACAATCAGTACCAGACTTATGGCGGACACTTGAATGAAGCATGGGTAAGCGGAACATGCGAAATGGTGATCGATGTGATTGACGGGAACATGGACAGAGAATTCAGTGAAGAGATTGGTCTCAATCTATATAAGTTTGATTAGTTCTATATAGAAGAATATTCATCATTTCATTGAGATTCTGACGAGTCAAATGAATCATGATATATTCCATAGATGCAACCAATGAAATAAGTGTATATTCAAAAAATGTGAGGAGCATGAAGTAAGGAAAATGAAAGAACTTAAAATTGGAGAAGAAAGAATCAGACACTATATTATAGAATTTAGAAATGAAAATGAACAAGACATTTCGCTAAATTCAGACTATGTTATAGAAGAACAGATGCCAAGATTTACTTTCGAAGAAAAAAAATGGCTTTATTGACCTATTCAAAGTAGAACTCACACATAAAGATGTAATTGAAGCGATTGATATAGCAAAACATGTATTTAGAGTGCATATGGAAACTATCATTGTAGAAAGGTATGGAATGTTGAGTCTGTAATAAAGTGAAACCGACCCAAATTGGGTCGGTTTTTGTTTGCGAGGCATGTTGCCGAGCTAACGGTCTTGAAAGAAAGACCTGCCGCCCTGGCTAATGGGAAGGCAAGCTGTAGGCAAGGGCGTCTTCGGCGACGAAGGGGTCTGAAGGAAGCTGATGGCGGTTGTTGGAGTGGAACGAGAGTGAACCAGTGTTGGTGGCTGTGGTGGATAACCTTCCGAAAAGTGGGGACGTCCGATATTAGCCAAAACCACAGACATTTTGATGGTCGCTTTAACATCAAGCGGAGCAACTTAACCTCGGAAGTACTGTACCTGAAGCTGTAGCTTCTCTGACAAGGGAGACCAAGGAAGAGAAAGAAGGTGCAGTATGCAGATGAAGCCGTAGTAGTGATGAACCTACTGCCGAAGAAACCCAGTAATGGTGTGGAGGATAAAACAGAAGGGATACCATATCTGATTATGGTAACTGCTCTGGCCCAAAAGACCAAAGCAGATGCGAAGGGCGGAAGAAATCTCAAAGTTTGTCTGGAAACAGGAGAACTGGAACCGAAGGTGTTAAAAGAATGCTGAGAAGCAGGAAGGTACGGCGGTCTGGCATTAAAGAACTTGCGAGATGGTGCGACGACACGGATCGGAATAACTGATGGACGGAAGATAAGATTGCCATGAGCTAGAGACGTCAGCGGAAGTCAGTAAAGAACCGATAGGGGAAAGGAAGCTTATGAAAGGACAAAGCAGGAATGGAGGTGGAACATGAAGAAGTGGTACAGCCTAATCGATAAGATATATCGACAAGAGAATCTGACAGAAGCATTCAAAAGGGTAAAAGCCAACAATGGAGCTCCGGGAATAGACGGAGAAACTGTAGGTGATTACGCAGAAGAGCTACTAAAGAACACAGAGCTTCTTCATGAGAAGCTGAAAACCGAAAGGTATGAGCCAAGTCCGGTCAGGCGTGTAGAAATACATAAGCCAGACGGAGGGATACGATTACTAGGTGTTCCGACAGTAAAGGACAGGGTGGTACAACAAGCCATTGTGAATGTCATTGAACCAATCTTTGATGAAACATTCCATCCATCAAGCTACGGGTACAGACCAGGACGGTCCCAACATGAAGCTGTGGCGAAAGCCGAGAGATTTATGAACCGTTATAGGCTGACAGATGTGGTGGACATGGACCTGAGCAAATGTTTCGACACACTGGACCATGAGATAATCATGGATACAGTAGCGGAACGAATTAGCGACGGAAGAGTACTGAAGCTGATAAGAAAGTTTCTAAAATCAGGAGTGATGAACCACGGTGCCTTCACGGCGACCGAAATCGGGAGCTGTCAAGGGGGTGTCATCTCACCTCTTCTGAGTAACATCTATCTCAACAAGTTTGACCAAAAGATGATGTCCAAAGGGATAAGGATCGTCCGATATGCGGACGACATACTAATCTTTGCAAAGGACAGACAGCAGGCAGGGAATTATAGAAGCTATGCGACGAAAATTCTGGAGGAAGACCTTAAACTGACGGTAAATCAGAAGAAAACAAAACTGACAAGCGTCAGAGAAGGCGTAGAGTTTCTGGGTTTTGTAATAAGAGAGAAATGTCTTAGTGTGAACCCGAAGAGAATCAAACGCTTCAAAGACAAGGTTAGATGGATAACGAGACGAAACAGCGGAAGACCGATGGATGCAGTCATTAGAGAACTCAACCCAGTGTTAAGGGGCTGGATGAATTATTATCGTGCAGCTAACATCAAAAAGCTCACAAGTGAGTTGATGGCATGGGTAAGACGCAGATTGCGCATGGTAAGAATGGCACAATGGAAGACGTACAAGAAAATGCATAAAGAAATGAGGAAGAAGGGAATCAAAGGAACAGGGGAGAAGATGGATGTGAAAAGGTGGAAGAATTCCAATACTCATATGATACATCTTTTGCTCCCAAACAAGTACTTTAAGGACCTTGGACTGATTGATATGCATAAATACGAAGTAGGGTTACTGTCGAATTATTACTAATTCGGTGAGAAATTTCAGGAGCCGTGTACGGCAAACGTACGCACGGTTCTGTGAGAGCAAAGAAAGTAGGGGTTGCTCCTTACTTTCTAGCTACTCGATATTTGCGAGGTCAGTTGCCGAGCTATAAGCACTACAACTGACTCGTCATCAACGGATACTCATCATCACCATCATCTTGAACGCCCCCAGTCACAGGGCGCAACCCACTATGCAAGAAGCTGGCCCGATGAATTGCAGCAGATCCATACCGCCCACGTATCTTGTCAACGGTGTCATCCAGAACCTTCTGTGTTCCAAAATCAAACTCCTCAAGCAGTGATAGCTGCACATAATCATTGGTATGAAGATCACTCACTCTAAGCCCAAGCTTCCTTATCGGCTGTCCTTCCCAAAGCTCATCAAACAGTTCAACAGCAACCTTGTGAATGTAGGTGGTACTGTCAGTAGCAACATGTATCTTTCTCTGATGCCCTCCTCCCTTGAATTCCGTACTTCTGATATGTACAGAAACAAGCCCGGCACAAAATCCAGCCTGCCTTAAGCGCATTCCCACACTTTCTGCCAGAGACAGCAACACAAGTTTGGCTTGTGTGCGCAGCCCAACCATGAAAAGTTCACCGACAGGCAAAGGCCACATCTTCTCCATAATCTCATCAGGGAAGAGCGTATGGACTCTGTCTGCCTTCAGCAAGGTCGTTGTAATCCAGGAAACACTCATCAATGCTGAAACGCTGTATCTTGGGTGAGTACTCACGCAGTATATCAACCATTGCAGCACTGGCTTTCATGTAAAGGTCGTAGTTAGGTGGCACACAAATCAATTTTGGACATTTTCCGTCTGGCATCTCGAAGTGTTTCACCTGTCTTGACTCCAAGTTTCTTTGCTGGTATAGACTTTGCCAATACTATGCCGTGTCTGCTTTTTTCGCTTCCACCGACAATTGAAGGTACTGATCTCAAATCAAGTGTAGATCCTTGCTGTAACCTGTAAGCAGCTGACCAACTCAGATATGCGCTGTTGACATCTATTTGAAGTATGTATCTTGACATTGAATCCCCCTCCTGTTTTAAATAATAGGGGAACTAATGTTCTTTATCAAGTCTTGACTTTTGAGAATATCATATTTACAGGCTACAGCTGGTGTTGAGGATGGTGAACTTCTCCGACAAATCCTGCACCAGTATCTGTTGAAACGGTATAAGCTAAATAGAAGTATTAGACATCAACTTTGATGTTGTCAAAATAAGATGCCCAACTCTGGTGCTCCCTGCCGGCTGCTTTGGAATAATCGCTGGGATTATCTGATTTTCCTTCTGAGATACCTTGATAGATGCCTGCAATAACATTTCCAATGAAGTCACCCAATTCCTTGATTCGATCATCACGGTAATCCTCAACACTCATGGATGTATAGGTTAAGTCGGTTTCAAAAGCGCTATTGAGGTAATCCGCAAGCTCGTATTGGGTTATTGATTCACCATGCAGATTGTAGACTTTGGAGTTGTGCTTGTCTTCTGTGAGCATCCGGGCGTATGCAAAAGCCAGCTCTGGTCTTGTTGTGTAGCCGCATTTACCATCTCCGGCACAATTGTATATGCCACCCATCTTTTTATAAGTTTCAATATACTCGACATCCGGTTCGATATAGATACCATTACGACCGATGACCCAATCCAATCCGCTGTTGATGATATCTTTTTCAGTCTGTCGATTGCTCTGAATGATTGGTGAGAAGGCTGTATCTTTTTCTGCTCCTTGTACACTGGTATAGACAATTTTCTTCACACCACTGCTCTTGGCAGCTTCAATCACATTGCGATGCTGTTCTATACGTTTATCTGGAGCATCCATTCCGGATACCAATAGAAGTACATCAACCGATTGTAGTGACTGTGTCAATGTTTCTCTATCGTTATAATCGCCGGGTCGGATTTCGACGCCTAAGTGTTGTGCCTTTTCAGGGGTTCGGGCTAAACCGATGACGTTCTCTTTTGATACCAGGGCGACTGTCGCTTTGACGATCTCAGCGCCTAATTTTCCGCTTGCTGCAGTTATTGCTATTTTCATTTTTGTTCTCCTTTTCTGGTAATCCAATCTATGATCCATATAATAAGTATACATAATTACTTTGCTATTGATAAGGTCTTTTTCGTGTCTAAAAAATTGTAAAAAATGAAACCACATCATAGGAGCGATTACTGAATGCGTGGATTTCAAGAAGATCATCAAATCCACCGATGCGCAATAGTTTGAATAGTACCGTCATTAGTGCTATATTTGATATAGAACACATAATTGGAATTGTATGGTACTGAAGGATATGTGGAATTGCTATTTAAGAAAGAGGCGTTATGATGAAATTCAGACATGTATTGATATATCTTTTCATCCTTGTCAACGGTATGGTTATCGGTGCTTTGTTTGCCCCATGGGGGTATGGAAGCTTTGCGGCCGATAAGACGTATGATGCTGCCGACGCAAAAATATAGAAGATGGGGTCGCTGGCATGGCATAACAGCGCAGCTGAAGTGTGACAAAACCAGGATTGAACGTAAGGAAACGGTATATGAAGTGACTGTAAAGCTGAAACAGATCGGTGAAGAAGTTCGTCTGTTTGTCAGTCCCTTGAATACGGGATGATCCGTGAAGGAGATAATGTGGAAGTGCTGTATATCTATGACCGGTCGGATCAGAACATCGAATACTGCCAGTGGGCGCGTGATGATAAAGGGAGAATCCAATTTAATGACATGCGCCCGGTTGTGGTCTTGGATGCAGGTCACGGCGGACTCGATGACGGTGAAGGATCCAATGAACTGTGGATTGAAAAGGATATGACCCTGAAGATGACGAAGCTGATGGAAGAGCATTTGGAAGAGGCTGGCTTGCGGGTCATTATGACAAGGACATATGATGAGTACATCACCCTCTATGACCGGTGTGCGATCGCGAATTATCTCGAGGCGGATCTGTTCATCAGCAATCATCTGAACCGGATGGATGAAGACACCAGTGGTGTGGAAGTACTGTATGGCTCCGATGGCGACAGAGAATTTGCCAAGGTGCTTGCGAATGCGGTTGCCACAGAGGAAATGGATGTTTTTCGTGTGTATAACCGAAAGCATGAGCGACTGAGAGGCATGGACTATTACTTCATCCATAAATACGGTGACAGACCCGGTTATATCATCGAGTATGGCTTCGCAGACAATGAGTACGACGCGCAGTATATTGCGGAGCACTGGGAGGAGATGGTCGAGGATGCTTCTTTGGCCATTGTGGATTACCTTATCGAATGATGTCAGTAATGAATGACAGAAAACAACAGTAAACATTGAAAAACTGATACAAACATGTCATAATAAAACGGATATGAATGATATCATCGTATTGTTGACTCAGCTTGAAAGGACGAAAATATGATAAACGGTGAGAAGATATTTTCGGATGAACGGCGGCAGATGATTGTCGATTTGCTTAATAAAGAGATGAAGAAATCGGTTGGAGAGCTTTGTGAGTACTTCTCAGTTTCTCCTGCCACGATGAGGAACGATTTGCGCGAGCTTGAGCAGAAGGGATTGTTGAAGCGGACCCATGGAGGTGCGATCAGCAAGAAGAAGGTCAGCTATGAACCGACCACGAGGGAAAAGGTGGTCGACAACATCGAAGCGAAAGCGCGGATTGCCGCAATAGCAGCACAATATGTTCAGGATGGGGACGTCATCATTCTCGATACGGGCAGCACGACTTATGAACTGGCGAAACTCATCTGTGATAAGGAGAACCTGATCGTCATCACATATGATTTCATCATTGCCAATTATCTGGATGAACATTCGGATGTCGTTGTGATCTTCCTTGGAGGACAGCTTAGAAGGAACTATCATTGTGCCACCGGCCCGATCGTGGTCAATACGTTGAAAGACCTGAATGCTGACAGGGCTTTCCTGGGGGCGAATGGAGTGAGTTATCAAAAGGGCCTGTCTACCCCCAATCTTGAACTTGCTACAATCAAGAAGGAAATCATGCGAATCAGCGATGAAAATATTGTGCTGTGTGACTCCACCAAATTCAAGAAATCATCGTTTGCCAAGTTTGCCGATTTGACGGATGTGGATCTGATTATCACCGACGGAGAACCGGGCGATGAGTTTGATGCCCTGTTTAAGAATATCGGTGTTGACCTGGAATACCCGAGTAAGTCTGCGACTGGAGACGACAACAGTAGATAGCGACAGCAAATTGCAGCTTACAAATAGCAGAAAATTGATAACAGCATAGCAATCACAGCATATAGATCTAGAAGCCCTTGGAAAAGGGCTTTTTTTGAGCTTCAAGGAACTTCTCCTACCATAAAAAATCCGCAAGAAGGAATGAGATATAGCCTCTTTGTGTGGTTGTGAGCCATATCCACTGCAGATAAGCAGGAAAAAGCAGAAGAATAATATGCGATTAAAAACGATAAAAAGAAACAGCAAAACAACAAAAAAACGTTGACAAATGACAATTGCATAGATATAATCTATAGATATAACCTTTTGATATCGAGTTATATGCTAATACTATAATAGGAAAGGAAGTGAGTTTATGGATTCATCGAAAGTGTTTGCTGATGAGAGAAAGCAGATGATCGTAGAACTGCTGAACAGGGAGATGAAAAAATCGGTAGCTGAACTCAGCGACATCTTCTCCGTATCGGCGACTACCGTTCGCAATGACCTGAGAGAGCTTGAAACAGAAGGGCTGCTTAAAAGGACACATGGCGGTGCGATGAGCAATAAGAAAATGGTCTATGAACCCACACCGGTCGAAAAGAAAGAAGAGAATATCGATAGAAAGGTATCGATAGCCAGAGAAGCGGCGAAGCTGGTCAGAGACTACGATGTGATTGTGCTCGATACGGGCAGTACGACGTATGAACTGGCTAAGATGCTGGTTTCAGTGAAACATCTGACGGTGATAACCTCCGATTTCAAGATTGCTGCAGTATTGGAAGAGCAAACGGATGCGATTGTCATTTTCCTGGGAGGGCAGCTGCGGAGGAATTTCCATTGCGGTTTCGGGCCGATTACCGTCAGTGCATTGAAAGACCTGAATGCCGACCGCGTTTTCCTTGGAGCCAACGGCATAAGCAGTCATAAAGGCATTTCAACCCCTAATCTGGAGTTGGCTACGGTCAAAAAGGAAATGATACGCATCAGTGATGAGAAGATCGTACTATGTGACAGTTCCAAGTTTGAAAGGACATCCTTCGCCAAGTTTGCTGAACTGGATGAAGTCGATCTTGTGATAACGGATAACGGGCTGAACGAAGAGTGTTTTGACAAGTATACGACGATGGGGATAGAAGTGATTGTCAGCCAGGATGAACAATTGATGGCCGTGTGACTGCCTGATATGACAACCAGATGGCTGATGCATCGATAATAGGATACTGAGCCAACAAAAAGGACGAAGCGATTCGTCCTTTTTGTTTGGCTTTTATTATCGGTTAGTTGTGAAGTGCTTGTTGGAAAGTGTTGCTTTAGCGTTAAAATCACGAAAACAACAATAAAATTAATATAAAATAACAATTAACGCTTGACAAAACAACAAACGACAACTATAATGACATTAAACAACAACAAAGAATCAAAAAACAACAAGCGAATGTCAGATAATTACTATCAGGAATGAAATGAATGTTATTGGTCAATAAGGAGGAGCAAAATGTCTGCAACAATTTTACAAGAGAGAGTTGACACCAAACAATTAGAAGAAATGAATACAATGAAGGCTGCTGTGTACCATGGAGTCGGTGATATCCGATCAGCGGAAATTGAAAAACCTTCCATATCAGATGATGAGATGCTGATCAGGGTAAGAGCATGTGCGGTATGCGGTACAGATCTTCGGATTTATAAGTTTGGACATTTCAAGATTCCAGAGGGCGATCAGAGAATTCTCGGCCATGAGATCTCGGGTGAAATCGCTGAGTTGGGTAGTAATGTTAAGGGTTATGAAGTTGGTGACAGAGTGGTGGTTCCTCCGAACGTCGGATGTGGAACCTGTGAGATGTGCAGACAGGGCTACAACCAATTGTGCTCGGATTATGAAGCTTTCGGAGTCAGCTGGAACGGCGGTTTCGCCGAGTACATCAAGATTCCGGCGCAGGCAATCAAAGTTGGAAATATCATTCCTATACCTGAAAGCCTTTCCTATGAAGAAGCAGCACTGTGCGAGCCGCTGTCCTGCTGTTACAACAGCTACAAGTGGTTGGGAACTAAGCCGGGTGATTCAGTCGTCATCATCGGAGCCGGACCGATCGGCGTGATGCACGCGATGATCAACAAGATTGCCGGAGCGACAAAAGTGATGATGGTCGACATCGTTGACAGCAGGCTGGAAGAGGTTGCTAAACTCGGAGTGGCTGATGTCCTGATCAACTCTGCAAAAAGAGACTTGAAAGAAGCGGTTGCAGAAGAAACAGACGGAATGGGTGCTGATGTTGTCATCACGGCAAACAGCGTACCGGCACTTCAGCAGCTGGCACTTGAAATTGCGGCAGTTCATGGAAGAATCAACTTCTTCGGCGGTATGCCAAAGGGCAAGGAAAATGTGACGCTGAACACCAACCTGATTCATTACAAGGAGTTGACCGTACTTGGAACGACGGGATCAAGCCTTGAAGATGTCATGGATTCCATCAAGATTGCAGCATCTGACCGTATGGACCTGAAACCGGTGGCAACTGCCAAGTTCAGCACGGACCGGATCCAAGATGCTTTTGATTATGCGGCAAGCGGTGCAGGCCTGAAAGCGTTGGTCATCAACGACTGATTCAAGGCAACAGTAGTGGAATAGAGCAGCAATAAACAATGATGAAGATTTTGGAGGTTTTATCATGAGTATGATGAATGCAGCCGTGTTGCACGCACCCGGCGATTTAAGATATGAACAGGTTCAGAAGCCTGTCATTCAGAATAAAGATGAAGTACTTGTCAAGATTAAAGCTGTTGGAATATGCGGATCTGATTTGGACCGTGTACTCCATACAGGAACATACAGCTTCCCTACGATTCCCGGTCACGAATTCAGTGGTGTTGTAGAAGCGGTCGGTGAAGGAGTGGACTCATTTGAACCCGGTGATTCAGTCGTCGTAGCACCGATGCTGCCTTGCATGGAGTGTGTTGCCTGTACGGATGGCCACTTCGGTCAATGTGAAAACTATGATTTCATCGGATCCAGAAGAGACGGTGCCTTTGCGGAATATGTTGTCGCACCGGTATCCAATGTAATCAAGACCCCATCGAAAGTGACAATGGAAGAAGGAGCATTGGTCGAACCGGCTGCTGTAACCCTTCACGGCATGATGAATGTCGGCATCAAACCGGGTGAAACCGTTGTGGTGCTCGGCTGCGGACCTATCGGTCAGATGGCAGTACAGTTTTCAAAGATTATGGGAGCCACAAGAGTAGTGGCTGTGGATATTCAGGATGACAAGCTCGAAGAAGCGAAGGCCCTTGGGGCGGACGTCATCATTAATGCCCTGAATGCAGATCCTGTCGAGGAAGTCAAGAAACTGACGAACGGCAGAGGCGCTGATGTCAGCATCGAAACTGCCGGCTCCAACATCACACAGGAGCAGAGCCTGAGGGCAACAAAAGATTTGGGCAGAATCCTCTATCTGGGTACAGCCCATAAGGATGTTGTATTCCCGCCAAAGAGTTTTGAAAGAATCGTCCGTGGCGAAATTCAGATCTTCGGATCATGGAACAGTTACTCGGCACCTTTCCCGGGCACGGAGTGGACGGCAACCCTTGACTATATCAATGACGGAAAACTTGAAGTGAATAGACTGATTACACATAAATTCAGTTTGAGTGAAGCGCCTGAGGTGTTTGAAAAACTCAATAACCGTGAACTGGCATTCAATAAAATCATATTTATAAATAACTAATGAAAGTGATGGAGGTAATGAAATGATTTTAAAACCATTTGTATCTGACTTTGACTTGAACACAGGAGCAACCAACGAGAAAGTGACATCACGTTATCTGAAGGACATGAAAGGCATGTTCAACGACGAAGCCGCTTTCGAAGCATTGGCGGAAGACAAGAATCCGTTGATCTATGATTTCACAGAGATGGGTTTTGACGAAGTGAAGGAAGACCTTCTCTACGGAACGAGCATAACATACCCGGCAAGGTCGGTGACGAGTACAACATGACAAAGGGTCACTTCCATACGATCCTTGAGACTTCAGAAGTGTATTACTGCATCAGCGGTGAAGGCTACATGCTTATGGAAACGCCTGAAGGCGAGTGGTCTGCAGAGAAGATGGAAGCAGGAAAGTGCGTATACGTTCCTGCAAGATGGGCACACAGAAGCATCAACACCGGTGACCAGCCTCTGATTACGTTCTTCTGCTTCAGAGCTGACGCAGGGCATGACTACGGTACTATCGAAACCAAAGGTTTCAGAAAATTGATCGTTGAGCAAGACGGAAAACCTGCAATCATCGATAATCCAAAGTGGAAAGCCTAATTGCGAATTCCAGTTTGAAATCACTCGCCATCCATGTGATGGCGGGTGATGAAACATAACCATTGCAACATGATAGATAAGATGAAGGAGGCAAATATGGGATATAAGATCTTAGTGACTCCCAGGTCCTTTAGCCAAAACAGTGATATACCCAAAAAAATGCTCTTGGATAAAGATTATGAACTCACGTTCAATCCTTATGGAAGAATCATGTCAAAGGATGAAATGATAGAATTGGTTGCGGATATCGACGGAATCGTATTGGGTGTGGACCCTTTTGACAAGGACGTCATCGACGCGGCCAAGAACCTGAAGATGATTTCCAGATATGGCGTAGGCCTCGACAATGTTGACGTGGATGCCGCCAAGGACCGTGGCGTTGGCGTCATGAGAACGGTAGGAGCCAACTCGGATGCCGTTGCGGATTACGCATTCGGTCTGATGCTGGATTTGACCAGAAAGATATCATTCATCGACAGGGAGTGCCGGAACGGCAACTGGAAGAAAATCAAAACCCGTGAAATGAATAAGAAGACCATTGGTATCGTCGGTCTTGGTGCTATCGGAAAAGGCGTTGCAAGACGCGCGCAGGGATTCGGAATGAAAGTCCTCG
>LQAG01000164.1_pt1 | contig 27343 bp, 36 predicted proteins | sample 1535801 | NCBI WGS metagenome assembly LQAG01 (sample SAMN04331584, study PRJNA305678) | bioreactor metagenome | isolation source: bioreactor_3 inoculated with Wadden Sea sediment 1st replicate of a... | place: Germany:Bremen | reverse complement strand
GGTGTTTCAAACCCGGGTGCTTCTGAAAAACAACCGCAGCATGACCATTGGCGGTCCCCGGTCCGGTCACGGGGTTCTGTTGTTTCATATCACCGGGTCCCTGCAGTGAGATTCAGGATATCCGGTTTATGGCCATTGTTTTTCCCGGTCATTTCGGCAATTCATGGATTGCAAAATGATTGCAGGTTATTTTTTTCCAAGCCACCCTGATTTTTTCGAATATTACATCTGTGAAACTGAATGGCACTCAGTGATCTGCCCAAAAGTTCCGAATTTCTTTGGTGCTTTTCCCTTCCCGGATCAGATTGGCAATCTGAATTTCTCTGGACGTCATGCAGAGATGGCTGGTGGAGAATTTTCTGGAAAACGGAGAGGTGATATCGGTCAGGTTTGATTTCAGGTTGTTGATGTCCACGTGGGTACCGATGGCTTGAACCGGGTTGCCTTTGTCATCTCTTCGGGTCACACGGCCATGACCCAGGATCCGTTTCCAATGGCCATCTTTTGTCCGGGCCCGATACTGTTGTTTGTAATATGGGGTCAATCCGGCAAAATGATCATTCAATGCTTTTTCAACGCGGGGCCAGTCATCGGGATGAGTGATTTGGTCCCATTTGGTAGGAGTTCTGCCGGATGCGAAACTGGTGGATATCACAAAATCCGGTAACCACCCGGAAGCCGCAGAAGGGAGATATCCTCAGCCTCAACTGTTTTCCATGATCTCAGGTTATTATACGGCGCTCGAGAGAACCCTGTTCCTGGAATCGTGTACCGACCGGGAGCTTGAAATCTGGGAACCAATGTGGCGGTTCATAAACGGGGGCTGGAGCTGATTAAACTCGTCGCGCGGTGCTGCGACATCGCGTTTGAGCTGAACAAGGTGTTATAGAAATACGATCTGCTGTAGTACCGGACATTCGGGTACGGGCATTCATTTGGCACGTTGTGTCATTATTATGGCCGGGAAGCCGGACTTGAACTGCGCGAGGATATCGGAATCGTCCTTGCGCCCAACATGGTGGTGGTGTCCATGGAACCCATGGTCATGCTGCCGGAAGGGCTTGAAGGGGTCGGCAGCGCGAAATCGCCACCCTGGGGTGAGATGGATTTTCAGGGTTGATCTGGTAGCGGTCCTGGTTGGTTTTGCACTGGTGTCTGATATGGGTGGCCGCCGCGATATCCATGTGAACGCCGGACAGGGCATCCCGGGCCTCATGCCGCCGGCCGCAGCCCAGATATCACCAGCAGTTGATTTTCCGGGTCATGATGGTTTATTCCCCGGCCAGAAGGGTGTTGAGGTCGCGAGCCAGAGTTTTGTGGGCGGCAAAAACTGTTTCAGCGGATTCGAACCACTGTCCCTTTCCTCCTGAGAAAGGAATTGTTCCGCATGGGGAAAAAGATCCGGTCTTCCATGCCGATGCAGCAGCGACACGTACACGCTGACATTTTCCGGGACCCGGGTGATGTAAATGGGCCTTCTTCTTTTATGTCAGGTGGTATTTCTCCCGCAGGGTGTGGGACAGGGCACGGGTCAGTTCAAACGCCTTTTCCACGGTTTTTTCCCTGTCCTTGTTCACCAGGCAGCAGGTGGCGGGTGATATCAGGCTCTGGGCCAGGATCTGATCCATGGGAACCCCTTTTTTGTCCAGGGACTGCCACACGGTTTTGAGCCGGAACGCCAGCAGGTCCAGGTTTTCCGTTTCAAAGGTATCCATGCCCGTGGGCACGATCCCCCACACCAGGATGCCGCCTCTGTCCAGAAACCGTTTCACCGACCGGGTGCTGGCGCCGAAGATATCGGCATTGGTATAGATATCTAGGGACAGAATATCCATGTCCAGGCCCAAAAGGAAATCCCAGTCCGGGTTCCCGCACAGGTGGATGCCCCGGGGCCGGTCAACGGTGGAGAAAAACAGATCCAGGTCCTGCTTGGCCTTTTGTTCCCCATACCCCGGACAAGGCGGAAAACACGAACTGCATGCCCGGCTCGTCAATGAACATGAACGCATCGGGGTTTTTCTGCTTGAGCTTTGACAGCTGCACATTGATGCGCTTTGCCATGAATTCGAACATGAACGGCCGCACTGTGTCGTCAAACAGAATGGGCCGTTCGTCCTGGTCCAGGATGTTGAATCCGAAGCTCACCGGGCCTTCCAGCTGGCCCCTGACAGCCGCCCGGTCCGACAGGTCCAGGTCCAGAAACCGGTGATATACCGCGGAATAGGTGTTGCTGATATCAAAATATTCCGGGTTGTCAAAATGGTCCATGGCTGCTTCAAATTCTTCCACAAACCGGTCCATGGAAACCGCAAGGTTTTTTTCCAGATCCAGGATAATTCCTGGAAAATGTTCGGCCGCCTGGACATACATGTCTTCGTAATAGGAATAATTGGGCAGCTGAGGCCAGAACGGAATGTCCAGGGTCAGGGCCGCGTCCAGGGCCCGTTCCACATCCGTGTGGGGCATCACCGCCATGGCCGTGGTCAGAAGATTGCCGGGGATGGTCATGTCACTCTCCTTTCATCTCAATGGACGGTGCCGTTTGAGTGCGTTTTGCCTTCAAAGCCTGAATCATTTTTTTTATTTTTTTCAACATCAATTTCCGGGTGTCCGCCTATCGGAACAGATGGAGAGCGGGTCACATGAGCCAGGTAGGCTTCCTTGGGGATACGGTTGTGCCAGTTGCCTGACAGCCGGGCTGCGGCAATGCCGGTGACAAACAGAACGGCGATGACCATGCCGGGAAGGGCATGCCGGAAGGATGAACGGGCCGGGGCAGAGAAAACTGGATCGCATTTTTTCCGGACACACCGTGACACAGGACAGGCAGGCAGAGCATTCCGGCGATCGAATCTTTTGTTTTTTCCGGATCTGAATCCGGCCGGGGCAGTGGTGCTCGCATGCGCCGCATTGGATGCAAAGATCCGGGTCTCTTTGAATGCTTCCAATGCTCAAAAATCCGAGAACACTCAGTGCTGCTCCATAAGGGCACAAATACCGGCACCAGAAATAAGGTATCCCAAAAGACAGTCCGATCAGACCCAGCATTACTTTGAGCGCCAAAGGAGAGATGTCAGTGAAAAATGCCAGCATCTGGATATCGGCAAACCGGTTGTAGGGGCTTTGGATGAACTGCTCGATGGCCGGCGGCGGCATTTTGTAAAAGATATAATAAATGAAAAATCCGGCCAGCAGGTATTTCAGGCTTCGCAAACAGGTATCGATCCATCTGGGCAAAGCCAGGGTCCGGTGAAACAGCCGGAAGTGAAATTTAGCCAGGATATCGGACAGCAGACCGAACGGGCACACCCAGCTGCAAAACCCTTTTTTGACCACAAAGGCTGTGGAGCAGACGATCAGAAAAATCACCAGCGGATGGGTGAATATCATTGATGGTCCCGGTAACTGCCATGTGCTTCAGACTGACCAGGGCGCTGATGGGAAGAAACGCCTCCACCCCCGGAGGCCGGTTGAAATCCGGAACGATCCCTTTTTCCAGGAGAAAGACAAACCATGTGAACTGAACGCCGACGGCAAGGACGATTCCCAGAAATATCAGCTGAAACCAGCATCTGACGGAGAAGAATGAACCGGAAAGAGATTTTTGCCTGTCATAAGTGTTTATCCTGTTATTTATACAGAGTCATGTGTCCACTTGTAACAGCGCCGGATGCCAGGTGCATTGATTCAGGTCAATTTTTTTAAAGAATTTTTTTTCTCCGGGTGATCCGGGTCATCCTGGGTCAGATACCGGACCAGAACATTTGTATCCAGTCCTATCATACGGCTCCAGAACCTGTTCTGACGGCATGTTCCATTTCTTCCAGGGAAACCGGCTTGGATGGTCTGGGGAACATTCCCTTGAACTGACCGACCTGGATCTGTTTGGGTATCAGCCGAACGCTCTGATCACTTTCAAAAACGAACTCAACCCGGTCTCCAGCACAGAGGCTGAGTTTTTCCCGTAAGGCCTTGAGCAATGTAATCTGACCTTTGCTTGTCAATGTGGCATGCATGGCATTCTCCGATTTATCCTTTTCCTTGCTTTACAGTAAGTTTTTTCCGTCATATTGCCAATAAGGCTGTCCGGTTCCGGGGTCTTCTGGTGCGGGGTTTGGAAGATCAGGTAATTCAGCGCGGTTCAAGTTGACGGCAGAAATGGTCCTGGACCGGGAAATGACGGCGGCATTCCGAATCGTTTTTCAAGGTGGTAGCTTGGCCGTCTGCTATACTGATAGTTTGTCCCAACGAAGCACATGGGCGACCACCATGCCTGAAATAAATCCGGCAGCCAGGTTCGATGCCAGGGTGATACCCAGAATCAGTGTGACGACAAACAGGTCTTTGCGCTGATCGATGTCCATCATTGCAAGAGTCAGCTGTGCACCTGCGAATATGAGCAACACCCCAAGGATAGACATGGGGATTAAATTGAATACCTGAACGATACTGTTTCCGAAAACAACAGCCAGGCTCACAAACAGCACACCGATCATGAGATTGGAACCAGCCGTCCGTGCGCCGAAGCGATAATGGGCAGCCAGCCCTCCGGCACCGTGGCAAAGCGGCATCCCTCCTAAGCTGAAACTGAGAAAGTTGGCCAATGCCATACTCACGCATGCCTTTCGGTTTGTCAGGTTCGATGATTTTTCAGCGAAGTATTCATTGGAAAGATCCGTGTATGCGATGACTGCATTCCCCAGAGTCATGGGCAGCTGGGGGAGCACTAAAGCAAACAGGGCAAAGGTGAAATCTGCTCTGGCCGGAAAGTCAAAAGGAAACAGCCGAGGCAGATGAAATCCAAAGGTGATGCTGTTGATATCACTTTTTATCCCGAAAAACAGGCCCAGCAGAAGCCCGCCGGCCACAACAATCAAACCGGCCGGATATTTCCGGCTGTCCAGCAGAAGCAGGGTCACAATGGCAGCGATGATCCCGATGATGACGCTGATTGGAATGCCGGCCAGGGCCTGTACGGTAAGGTGGGGTTCCACCGCCTCCTTCAGAGCCTGGTATTTCGAACTTCCCATGATGAACTTGACTCCTCCGGAAATCAGCAATGCACCGGTAGACAGTTGCACACCCCGAACCACCGGTTTCGGGGTGAATTTCCGGATCAAGTCGATGGCCCCGGTCAAGCCTACGATCAAAAGAAACACTCCCATGAGAAATCCGGATGCCAGGATCTGCTCGGCGCTCATGGCCGTGGCAATGGCATAGGCACCGATGACCTTCATGGGCTGGACCGGAACGGTCATGCCAAAGTAAGTCCCGGACAGGACGTAGAAGAGCCCTATACTGATAAACAATCCCACCGGGCTGAGACCATTGAACAGCACCATGGCGATGGCTATGGGAAGCAGTGTGCCCAGATCCCCCAGAGAACCGGCCAGTTCCATTCGGTTAAATTTGTAACGCTCAGACATGGGTCATCTCCCTGATAGTCACGTAAAATTTTATAATCGTGATAGTATAGCCATTGACAAGCGCGGTCAAGTATTTTATTGAATGGTTTTATCAACAGATTGTAACGGCAAGCACTTTTTTGAAAGCCGGGAAGACCGAAATGGCGGATCAAAACGATATTTTTGATAGCCGGAATGGGTATTAACGGACACAACAGATCACAGCCGGATTATTTCCGTGGATCATACAGCCCCATGCCTGGATACGGCTCATCTGTATCAGCTGGAGCAGGCTTTTCGAAAGTGGGCAGTTGATTCACCCCGCTCAGACGTCCGGCTTCCCGCCTCAGGATTCTGATCACGTTTTGCTGATCCGGTATACCGGGGCCAAACTCAATGAGGTGCTGGGAGTCAACCCGTTGACAGACATCGACACGACGCATCATGCGGTGACCTATGGCATCACCGGGCCTGACACCGGTTCGAAATCCAGGAAGGTCCATCTGTCGGAAAGCCTGTGTCATGAGATTCTGGAACTGATCCGCACGCCGCTGTTCAAGGCAAAACAGAGCCGGACGTCTGATCTGGATCCGGGATTTGTGCGCCGCAAATTTTATGAACGGGCTGCTGACTGCGGGTTTGCCAAGGAACTGGCCGGCCCGGAAGCGATCCGCAGGGCCAGGGCCGTTGAATTGATGCAGGGCAATCTGCCCTTGCCGGCGGTCCAGAAAATTCTGGGGCACACATCCGCGGACCTGACGTCGTCCTATGTCACGTTTTCAGAATCCGAGATCCAGGACACTGCCCGGCGTTTCATGGAAAAGGAGTCCGGCCGCAGAACCAGTGCCAGGAACGCTTTTTTCTGTAAAGTGACTGATATTCTTACCGGATGCATTCAGACCCGGGTGGAGATGGTCACCATGGACGGCTATCCGGTGGTGACGGTGATCACCAATGACAGTGTGTACCGGTTGGGGCTGGTTCCCGGCAAATGGATCGTCGCCGAGGTTAAGGCCCCATGGTGATGCTCCAGGACGGGGCATCCGCTTTCAGAGGCAGTGCGGAAAACAGATTCAAGGGGACCGTGACCCGCATCATTCGGGGGAAAATCAACACGGAATGCATTGTCAAGGTCTCGGACACCGTCCATATTTGCGCCGTGATGTCATCCAGCGGCCCCTGGCTGTCACGTATCCGGCAGGGTGATCCGGTGTGGGCGTTTTTTTCCTGTTTTTCCGTGGTGATTCATCTGGACTGACCGGCTTCTCCGGCAGGGTCAATGATTACGTAGAATATCCGGGTGAAGAATGCCGTATGTATTAAAGCTGTTTGCGACTGTCAGCCGGATGGCCAGAACACGGTGATGGAGGTGCTGAAAATGGCGATCATGATGGCGATCTGATATTTGATGGCGGTAAGGGATCGGCGCGCAAGAATGACGCCTGTCATCATGCCGGCAGAGACACCAGGCCGATGGTCGCCATGGAGGCAATGGTCGGGGCAAGCGCGGATCTAAGCGCGTCCCGGAAAAAAGGGCTCACCGCTTCTGTCAATGCAGCCCCGTACGCCAGTGACTGATGATACGATTTTTCGTTTGTGTGGATGGACTGATAAAAACTGTTGAGCCCGATGATATCCGCTCTCAGGCAGTTGCCCAGAATCATGCCGGCCAACGGGATGACGTACTGGGGCCTCAAACCATCCGGGCGGTCTGAGAATGATGCCGGCAAAAAATATCATGGGCAGCAAGGTACCTGACAGCAGCGCGATGAACATGGGCAGCAAAAAACGCTTCAGCTTAAGTCTACAGCCTTTGAGAATGGACAAATCCGCCACCAGGATCATGGCAGCCACCCAGGCCAGGTTTAAAAAAGGGTTGTTCAGTTGAAACACCACCTGCAAATATAGCCCGACAAACAGCAGCTGGACTGTCATTCTTAGCACAGCCACTGCTGTTTCTTTCAGCATCCCCACCCGCAGATACAGCATGGTGGCCAGAGGAAAAATCAGCAGCAGGTATCCGCCGGCAAGACTTAGCAAACTGATATCAATAATCTGATTCATCGGTTTTTCCCTCACATCTTTGATCCCTTTCATGTCCACGACCTGGTGGCAAACCCTATCCATTCGGAATCATGTGCGACAGAAAGGATTGTAGTACTGTCCGCTTTTTTGAAGTAATCGGCCACGGCCTGTTTATTTTTCGTGTCTAAGGCGGAAGATGCTTCATCGAGCAGCACAATGGGGCGGTCCAGCAAATGGCTATGACCAGGGCGATCCGCTGTTTTCACCGCCGGAAAGTCGGGTAATCTGTTTTTCCAGCAAGGGTTGCGGCAAATTGAATTGCTCCATGATGGCCGGAAGGCGGGCAAGGTTGTCATGCAGGCCGGCATTGGCCCGATAGGTGAACGGGGTTTCAATGATTTCCTTGACACTGCCGGCACCCAGATCCGGTTCCTGGGCCACATAGGCGATGTGCCGCCTTTTTTGCCAGACATTGTGACGGGTGACAGTCTCTCCCAGGATTGATACGGTTCCGGAATCGGGTATCACAAGACCCAAAATGCACCTGAGAACCGTGGATTTCCGGAACCGGACGGACCGGTAAGGGTCACCTTGTCCCCGTGAAAAATGCTCAAAGACAGGTCTTTTAATACGGGTTGCCCTTCAAAGGACAGATGCAGGTGCTTCAGTTCGACCGCTGTTTGAAAGTCGGGTGAGGTCATAGTAAGAAGAATATACTGACATCCAATCGGAAATAGTCAAGGCTTTTTCAGAAATGGATTCTGATATGGCCGGTTTGATTTCCCGGGGTGCGGGTATTGTTGTCACCGGCAATGAAGTGTTCAGCGGTCTGATCACAGACAAATTCGCCCCGATTCTGGAAAGCAAGCTAACAGATTTGGGATCAATGGTGTCCGGCATTTCTTTTGCACCGGATGACGCCGATCTGATTCAACAGGCCGTCGAGACCCATCTCAAAAACGGGTGTGATTTAATTCTGCTGACCGGGGGAATGAGCGCGGACCCGGATGATGTGACCCGGAAAGGTATACACCGGGCCGGCGCTGATGAGATGCATTACAGGGCTGCGGCCCTGCCCGGAATGTGCCTACCCCATTGCCCGTTCGGCAAGGGATGTAGGCATTTTCAATTTGATCTTTTCCCAGGTCTGATGAGGGTGAGGAAATACACTAGGTCACCTGGTCAGCACCAGAATTCCAGACAATTGCCCTCAGGATCGGTGAGATAGATCACTTCTGCGCCCCAGGCATGGGTGGAGACAGGCGTGGGGTTGAGCCCGGCCCGGCACAGCCGGGACCGGGTTTTTTTATGTCCTTGACCTGAAAGGTGATGAGATGCCCTTGTCCTCGGCTGGTGCCCCGGGTGGTGCGGCCGGCATCGGCAATGCTCAGCCGGGCCGTGTCCGTGAGCCGGAATTCCACAAACCAGCCTTTAGACACTGTCACCGGCAGCTGAAGCCCGGTTTGGTAAAAGGCAACGGTTTCCGGCCATTTTTCACAGTATACAATGGTATTGGAACAGACAATTTCTCCCTGCAGCCCATGAGAATCATGGCTGGCCGCCGGCTGGTGGTGTGTCATGACTTTAGGCTTCTCCGATGGTTTTGCCGAAATTGAAGCAGTTTTCTTTTGCCTGGGTGTCCGGGTTCCACTGGACACGCAACCCCTCGTTCAATAGTTCAAATCCGCCCTGTTCCAGTTTGTCGGAGAGCACTTTTACGGATTCCCCGCTCCAGCCGTAGGAGCCGAATGCGGCTGCTTTTTTCTCCTTGAACCGCAGCCCGATGATCTCTTCAAATAGCCCGGCCAGTGCAGACAGAATCCCCTTGTTCACAGTGGGCGATCCGGCCAGAACTGCTTTGGATTTGAAAATTTCAGTGATAATGTCGTTTTTGTCGGACTTGGCCACATTTGAACAGTTTTACGGCGGCGGAACTGTCTGCCGCAAGAATGCCCTTGGCAATGATCTCCGCCATTTTTCGGGTGCTTTCCCACATGGTATCGTAGATCAGGGTGATCTGGTTTTCCGCATATGCATCGGCCCATTCCATATATTTTTTCACGATTTGTGTGGGATCCTGCCGCCAGATCACGCCGTGGCTGGGGCAAATCATGTCCACGGGCACGTTTAAGGCCAGCACTTCCTTGATTTTCCGGATCACTTGGGCGCTGAAGGGAGTCAGGATATTGGCGTAGTATTTGATGGCCTCCTGGAACAGTTCTCCCTGGTCCACCAGGTCGTTATACATCAGCTCCGTGGCCAGGTGCTGGCCGAATCCGTCATTGCTGAACAGGATATTGTCGCCGGTGAGATAGCAGAACATGCTGTCCGGCCAGTGAAGCATGGGGGCCTCGATAAAGATCAGATCTTTTGAACCGATACTGAGTTTGTCCCCAGTTTTGACCACCTGGAAATTCCAGTCTTGGTTATAATGGCCTTTGAGGGATTTTACCCCGTTGGCCGTGCAGTAGACAGGCACGTCCGGGATTTGCCGCATCAGTTCCGGAAGAGCGCCTGAATGATCGGATTCCGCATGGTTGGCAATGATGTAATCGATCTGGTCCAGGGAAATTTCGGTTTTGAGGTTTTCCACAAATTTCTTTGGAAAACGGGGACCATACCGTGTCGATGAGCACATTTTTTCATCTTTCACCAGATACGCGTTATAGGAGGATCCCCGGTGGGTGGAATATTCCTCTCCGTGGAAATGCTGCAATTCCCAGTCGATTTTTCCCACCATGAAAATATTATCTTTGATTTTGAAATGCATGACTGCCTCCTTGATTTAAATGAACCTCTCCCTTATGAATTAAAGGGATCATGCCTGTAAAAGTCAAGGATTGTTTTTCGCATTCCATATCGCTTTGCCAGGGATGATGGTGAGCTTTATCGTCAGGGTTGACAACCGGGTGTTTTGCCTTCATAATTTTTTCACAGAGGGTATTATCAGAAATGTTCACAGTAAAGGCGGATATATGTTTCAACTGACCTCCAAAGATATTCTTGAAGCAAAAAAGCGCTGGACCTACCGAATCGCGCCACCATGGCGGAAATCAAGTCCCGTTACAGAGAACTGCTCAAGCGCTGGCATCCGGACAAAAACAGGGATAATCCGGATGGGTGCCAAGAAAAAACCCGTCAGATCACCATTGCCTATCAGACGATCCTTCTGTATTGTGAGCAATATGCCTATTCCTTTGAACCTCAGGAAGTGGAAAAATACCTGTCCACAGAAGAATGGTGGAAAGACAGATTCGGTCATGATCCTTTGTGGGGAAAACCGGATCAATCATAAACAGGGAAACATCAAGGAGACAAAACCATGCGCGTGATCAAACTCAGTGAAACCAATGAATTCAAACCCGGCGTGATGAACCGGTTTTTTTGGTGGAAACATCTGAATATTTTAAAATCATCAATTTCAATCTGGATGCCGGGGTGGTGTTTCCGGTTCACTCCCATGATCTGGACGGGGAGCTGTCCATTCAGGTGCTGGAGGGAAAAGGGTGGTTCCTTGGGAAAAACGATGAAAAAATCCCCGCAGAAACAGGAAATATCCTGGTTTCAGAGATCAGAGAACCTCATGGGGTTGAAGCGGATACAAAAATGAGAATCCTGGTTACGATCGCACCGCCCATCTGAAAAAATCCCCGCCAGCAGGATGATTTTGTTCTTGACACCTGTTCCGGTTCAGTTCAGATAGATTTGGGTCAATTGATCGATCATCAAATGAAAGGCTTCATGTTGTCCGGTATCGATTCCTTCTGTTTCGGGGGTTTCAACGTTTTGATAGCGTTTTTCATCGGTTTGATTCAAATTAAGGTTGGTAACGCTGGATGGTGTGTTTCCGGTCGTTCCGTTTTCCCGGTGCAGGCCGGAAACACACAGATCCGTTACGATGGGCCGGATTAATTGCCGGCCATCATGGCAGCGATGTCTTCATCCACATCACCGGTGGGTTTGATGTCAAAGTTTTCCACCAGCACATTGAGCACAGTGGGGGACACAAATGCCGGGAGCGTGGGCCCTAAGCGGATGCCTTTGACGCCCAGGTGCAACAGGGCCAGGAGCACGGCCACGGCTTTTTGTTCATACCAGCCGATGTCAAAGGAGATGGGCAGGTCGTTGATGTGATTCACGCCGAATACTTCCTTGAGCTTCAGGGCGATGACGGCCAGAGAGTATGAATCGTTACACTGCCCCGCATCCAGGACTCTGGGGATGCCGCCGATATCGCCTAAATCCAGTTTGTTGTACCGGTATTTGGCGCATCCGGCCGTGAGGATCACCGTGTCTTTGGGCAGTTTTTGGGCCACTTCGGTGAAATATCCCCGGTTTTTCATGCGGCCGTCGCAGCCGGCCATGACAATAAAGCGCTTGATGGCCCCTGATTTCACGGCGTCCACCACCTTGTCGGCCAGGGCCAGAACCTGGTTATGGGCAAATCCGCCCACCAGGGTCCCTGTTTCGATCTCCTGGGGAGGCTGACATTGGCGCAGTCGATTACAGCGGAAAATCTTTTGTTTTACTGTTTTGTCTGTCCGGAATATGGATCAGGCCGGGATAGGAGACCACGCCGGTGGTGAAAATGCGGTTCTGGTAGGTGTTTTTCTTTTTGATGGGAATGATGCAGTTGGTGGTCATGAGAATCGCACCGTTAAAGGTTTCGAAATCCTCATTCTGGTGCCACCAGGAACCGCCGTAATTGCCCTTGAGATGGGGGTATTTCTTAAAGGCCGGATAGTAGTTGGCCGGCAGCATTTCGCCGTGGGTGTAGACATCCACGCCTGTGCCCTCTGTTTGTTTCAGCAGTTCGTCCATGTCTTTAAGGTCATGGCCGGAGATGAGAATACCAGGGTTGGCGCCCACGCCAAGGTTGACCTCGGTGATTTCCGGGTTGCCGTAGGCACCGGTGTTGGCCTGGTCCAGGGCGGCCATGGTGTTGACGGAGCATTCACCCGCTTTGAGCACCATGCCCACCATTTCGTCCACGGACAGGTCCTCGGTGGTGGAGGCCAGGGCATTGAGGATGAAGTCATAGATCTCGTCTTTTTCCACCCCAGAATGGCGGCATGGTCGGCATAGGCGGCGATGCCTTTGAGCCCGATGACCAGCAGTTCTCTCAAGGACCGAACATCTTCGTTTTCCGTGGCCAGAACCCCTACCTTTTTGGCTTTTTCCTGAAATTCCGCCTCATTGTCTGAAAACCAGAGAGCGGCGTCGGGCAGGGCACCGGGGACTTTGCCTTCCACTTTGTCCTTCAAGGTTTTCTTGAATTCCTGGCTTCTTTGATCCATTTAACCAGATTGGTATCATTGAAGTTCACGTTAGAGATGGTGGTGAACAGGGCCTTGGTCACAAAACGGCCCGCTTCCTGGGTCAGATCCACGCCGGCTTCTTTGCCTTTTTTGCCAGCACGGCAATGCCCTTGAGATTGAAAATCAGCAGATCCTGGAGATTGGCAGTGGTTTCTTCCTTTCCGCATACGCCTCTGACGGTGCATCCGGTGTTTTTGGCGGTTTCCTGACATTGAAAACAGAACATGGTGTTTCCTCCTTGCGGTTATCGGGTTAAGTGATTGGTTTATTTAACAGCGGGTCAGATAATATTTCCGGCCGGCTGACGGTTAATTCGCTGACAGGATATGGCAGATAAAGACCCTTTACCTTGATATGAATCAATTTATGATAATAAACATAAAAAAAGGTTTTTAAAAGTTAAAATTTTTACTACCAGCGATTCCGGTCAGACGGTCGTTGTCATCGGCCACGGGGATCCGACGGTTCGGTCCTTCCGAATCATGGGAAGGTCTGAAATATCATTATCTGCCAGATACTTGACCACATCGGTGACCGCATGTCTCAGCCGGTATACGGTCAGAAAATCGGACAGGGTGATGTCCAGGTATCCGGGGACCTGTCTCATGGCCACCACAATATCAACATTGGTGATGGTGGGGGTACATTCATTGAGCGTACTGAATTTCACGAATCATCTAAAATGGTGTAAACTAATTGTTTTATTGAAAAATAGACATCATCGAAAAAATGACTACGCCATCATTGTTTCTGGGATGCCTGAAATCATGATCCACCGCAAAAGGTTTCTGATTATTTTCTTGAATTGGTCTGCGATGAGGCAGAATCCCGAGTTCCGGAATTGGAGCGCTGGCACTGATTTCCCTCGGCCATCGCGTATCCGGACCTATGGGCAAGAATTGGGAGATTTGTGGGCAGATTGCGGTATTGACAGTGAATGACATCCGCTAAAGGCAGTCCTGGCGCACAGGCCCGGAAAAGAGATGGCAATCCCGGTGGACAAAATCAATGAGTTTCAGTTTGTCGAAACCCTTGACCTTGACCGGGCCCGGGCAGGACACGATTATATGGTTGAGATGTATCAGGAAAACCGGGTAAATGTCCACCTGCTGGAACCCACTCCGGGCATGACACCCAATCAACTATATTGTGCCGATCTTTTTGCCATAACCCCTGAAGGAGCCATCCTTGCCAGGCCTGCTCCCACGGTCCGGGCCGGATAGGAATGCTGAGTGGCGAAAACATTGGGAAATCTCGGGATACCCATGTTAAAAGTTTTAACCGGCACAGCCTCTTTAGAAGGTGTGGATTTCATGTGGGAGGATGTGTGGAAAAAATTTGAAGATTCCTATGAATAAGGCTTATAATGAGTTTAACAAATAAAAAACAATCAAAGTCAGGAGGCTACCCCAAGTGAAGTCAGGTAAAGCACGAGTTATTGCTAAATTCCACAATATTCCGACAATCCGTTTTGGAGACCAGGAATTGATATTTTTTTCCGGCATAATTTGTTTTTCAGCATCTGTTCAAGCGGATTGCTCTAAAAAAAGATTGAAAAGATGCTTTTCCCATCTGAAGATATCCCGTACATTCGGTCATCATCTGGTGACGACGCTTCTTGTCATCCACTTGATTCCGGGTTTCAAACGGTTGCGTGAAATTGCCTATTAAAAAGACGATCCAATGATTTTCCGGATGTGTCGACCATTTCAAGAAGCCTTTCCCAAATGGATGATGCCAGCGTTGATAACGTTCAAGACCTGTCCCGATCCCTATCAGTACAAGGTGATCGTTACCAACAAGACGGAATCGGCAGAAACAGTTGTCCTGTTTCATAATGGTCAAGGATCTCAGGAATTTTTGTTTGGAACTGCCCCAAATGATATGGTCCTCAGCATTATCCATGCAAAAGACTCAATACCAACCAGATTTTTACACTGGTATCGACGATGGCACACAATTTATCTCGTGAGATGCAGATGGTTGCAAATCCGGGTAAAACACATGCCAGACCTAAAAGCCTGGCTTTTTATGAGTTTTAGGGATAGTATGGTATGTGCATTCCTATCCCCGTGGACGAACTCGGGAAGGCAACGGCGCCATGGGCCGGATGATTGGGATTTTTACGCCGGGAAACGGCAAATCCGTAGTGGCGTGCTCTGCCGCCAAAAGGCCACAAGCACGGTGTATTTGTTTAGTCAAAGCCGATTGAAGGTGAATTAGAAGGGATACGGCATTTTTAAAAGAAGTGGTGGAAAAAATGATCGACATCAATAAAATGAAAACGTGTGCACAAAGGTTCTCTCGGATTCTGTCTTTACCATTGACGAATTCAACAGACCGGTATTGCAGATTCAGTCGGATCAGAAGCTGTGGGAAAGTGAGCATTTTATGGAGCTCTATTTCGCCCAATTGTGTCGCGGGAATCTGGTTCATGGAGGCGGAAGAGCCGTTTGCGTGGGACGATACCATTGACAAGGAAGCCGCACTGGATTATGCCTTTGCCCATCAGCATATCGTCAGGGTCAATGACGCCATGCTCCAGCAGTATGGCGCCTCCAAAGAACAGTTCATGGGCCTGACTTTAAACGATTTTTTCTGGCATGACTTGGAAAATGCAAGGAAAATGTGGCGCCGTATTTTTGACCATGGAAAGCTCACCTGCGAAACCTGTGAAAGACGGTTTTTTAAAAACAATAAATTTGCAGGAGATTTGGTTTGGTTTCTGGGTGATTACTTTTGCATATATAATGCAGAAGGCAAAATGGTTGGTCATTTTGGATCTCAACGGGATATTACCTCCCGCAAGCTGGCCGAAAAAGCCCTGAGCGAAAGTGAGGAACGCTACCGGTTTTTGACCAAAAATGTGGCCGATGGAATAATGGTGGTGCTAAATCACCGCGTGGTATTTGTCAACGACGCCCTGGTTAAAATGTCCGGGTATGTTGATTCGACCCAGCTGATCGGAAAGGATGTTTCTATTCTTATTTCAGATGAATTCCAGGATCAGTTCCGGCAAATCCTCTGCAGTTTTCGAAAAAACGACCATGCCGGCAATATTTTCCAGACGATTTGCGTCACCCGGGAAGGACGGAAGTTTTGGGCTGAGGGTAATAACGCCCTGATCAATTGGAATGATGAGGCAGCCTTGCTGTGCACGATGAGGGACATTAATGATAAAAAAATAAAAGAACTGGAGATTCAGGCGCGGGCGGAAAATCTCCAGCAGATTAATAAAAGATTAAAAGCCAGCATCAAGGAACGTTTCCGGTTCTGTGACATCATCGGAAAAAGTCCGGCCATGCAGAAGGTTTATGAACTTATTATCCGTGCAGCCGACTCCGATACCAATGTGGTGATATACGGGGAATCAGGGACCGGTAAGGAGTTGGTAGCCAATGCGATCCACGAGGTGAGCAGACGCAGTGAAAAAAATCTTGTACCGGTGAATTGCTTCGCCATTTCAGATTCGCTTTTGGAAAGTGAATTTTTCGGTTACCGAAAGGCGCGTTTACTGGGCCTATGTTGACAAGCCGGGATACCTGGATCGGCGGATCATGGGACCTGTTTTAGACGAAATCGGAGACCTTGACCGGACCATGCAGGGAAAATTGCTGCGGGCCATTGAAGGGGGAGGATATACACCCGTGGGTAGTCAGGAGGTATGTCATTCGGATTTTAGAATCATCGCAGCAACCAATAAGGATATGGCAGAAGCAGTCAAAAATGGAACCATACGGGAAGATTTTTTTTATCGAATCCACGTCTTTCCTATCAATCTGCCACCCTTAAGGGACAGAAAGGAAGATATTCCTTTGCTGGTGGATCATTTTCTGGACATCTTGAGCAATGGAAAAGAAGCCGGAACGATTCCCGGATATATCATAGACACCCTTCTCAATTACGATTGGCCCGGTAATATCCGGGAATTACAGAATGTTCTGCAACGGTATTTAACCGAGGGAAATCTTGATGTCTTTGTCAATCACTGCGTCAATAAAAATCGCCCGCGTTGGCTGTAAATTGCCGGAGAGAAATTTTACATCAAGACATCAGCTACCGAAAGGCCCTGGATCAGTTTGAAAAGGAGTTAATTTTAAACGCATTAAACAAAACCCGGTGGAATCGCTGCGAAGTGACCCGACTGCTGGGCATTCCCCGGCGCACTCTTTATCAGAAAATGAAAAAACTGGGTATCACCTAAAAAATGCAAATATCGAATTGGATCAAAAAATCGGAGTTCTCGCGTTCTCGCCGGGCGATTCTTTCCCATCAGGCAGGTGCACTCTACCTTAACGTTGCAGAAATAAAGGTGTGAAAATTACTTTCAAAAAACTGCTTAAATCATGCAGCTTCAAGCAATTTGTCTATAATATACATCTGATCGATTTTGCCTAAAATTTTTTAATCTTCGCTTGTGTTCCCATATCAATCTTGGTACGCATCATCTGTGCTTTTTCTGTTTGAGTTTATTGTTTTTTGTCGAATTTAGTATATATCACTTCAAGCTTTTTTTCGTATCAATTCAAATAGTTATTCCTATTTCAATGTTGCCAAAATGAATCCGGAAAGTTGAGTCATGTCAAAATCGGGCTGATTTAACACATTTTGGGCTTATATTGCTCAAATCCCTTCAAGCCATTTATCTGCAAATATTCATACTTGGTCTATACAGTTTTTTGGGCAAATTTTGCCCAAGTCAATAGAGAAGAGATTTTTTCCATTTTAGATGAAAATGAGATAAATTTTCTTTTTATTCAAATGGTTAGATTTCATTTTTTGCCTCGGCACACTCGTTGCTATTTCATCTCTTTGGACTGGATAAAGCCAACTTTATAGTGCTGGCAAAAGAGAATATCCACCGCCGGGCCGAACAGGTTTTTATGTGAAAACCGATTCAATGTTACTTTTAATATCAATCAGATAGGAGGCATTAAATGAGGCAAAACAAAATCGTATACCCGTATATACCGAACTCCGTACCTGAGATACAGTCAAAGATGCTCAAGGAAATCAACGTGGAGAATATCATGGATCTCTATGAAGAAATTCCTGAGCATCTGAAGTTCAAGGGAAAAATGAACCTGCCCGAGCCTATTCTGGATGAATATGGCATCCGACGTCACGTGGAAGGGTTGCTGAAAAAAACAAGCATTGTAATGATTATCTCAATTTTCTGGGCGCTGGTTGTGCCCAGCATTTCGTTCCTGCTGTTTGTGATGAAATCAGTGGTCGTGGCGAATTTTTGACCGCTTATGTGGGTGAATCCTACGCTGACCATGGCAAATGGCAGGCCCTTTTCGAATATGCCAGCACCATGGGGGAGCTGCTGGATATGGATATCCTCGGTTGCCCGACTTATGACGGAATGCATGCCGCTGCCCGCGCATGCGCATGGCTTCCCGGGCCAGTGGTCGAAAGGACATTCTGATACCCAAATCAATAAATCCTGACACCCTAATGGTGATCAAAAATTATTTGAATGGGGTTCCGGCACCTGACCTGCCCATCACAATGGTGGAGTTTGACGTAACAACAGGGTTGCTGGATCTGGAAGATCTGAAGGCCAAAATTACAGATAAAACAGCGGCCGTATTTATCGAGAATCCAACTTACCTCGGAAACCTGGAAATTCAGGCAGTTAAGATCGGCCAGATTGCCAAGCTGCCGGCGCCGAGTTTATTGTTTACGTTGATCCGATCAGCTGCGGTGTTGTGGCCCCCCCGGCTCAGTACGGTGCCACCTTTGCCTGCGGTGAAGGTCATCCCCTGGGAATGCATATGCAGTGTGGTGGAGGACAGACTGGCTTTATCGCTACCCATGACGAGATGAAGTACATATCTGAATTCACAGAACTGATGTTCGGCCTGACCGAAACGGTTAAAGAAGGCGAATACGGTTTTGGTGAAGTCCTGTTTGACCGAACCTCCTATGGTTCCCGGGAAAGGGCAAGGAATTTACCGGCACAACTACAGGGTTGTGGGCCATAACCTCAGGTGTTTATCTGTCCCTGATGGGTCCCAAAGGCATGCAGGAAGTCGGTCAGACCATCATGCAGAATGCCCAGTATGCAGCCAAAAAAAATTGGGGCGCTTACGGGCGTTGAAATCCAGTTCAACACCCCTTTCTTTAAAGAAATTTGTTGTGAATTTTGACAAAACCGGCAAGGCCGTGGCTGAAATCAATAAAAAAACTTTTGGAGTACAAAATTTTCGGTGGCAAAGACATTTCCGGTGAATTTCCCGAATTTGGTCAGAGTGCGCTTTATTGTGTGACCGAAATCATGACAAAAGAAGATATTGATAAGCTGGTTTATGCCCTTGAGGGTGTGACCAAATAGCCAATACCCGGTTTTTTTCAGAAAAGATACAGCTTACAACTATGAAAGGAGATCATATCATGGCAAGAGATAAAGATACGTTGCTTCGCAAATTTCACGAGGCAAGATGGGACGAGCCGATTATATGTGAAATGAGTGTTCCCGGGGAAAGGGGTATTCTGGTTCCTAAGGCAGATGTAGCCATTGCTGCCGAGGTCGGCGATGGCATTTCCGCAATTCCGGAAAGCCTACAGCGAAAGGAACCCCCAGCCCTGCCGGAAGTGAGCCAGATGCGGGTCAACCGCCATTTCATGCACCTGTCCCAGGAAACCCTTGGCACGGATGTCAACATCGACATCAGCCAGGGCACCTGCACCATGAAGTACAGTCCCAAGGTCCAGGAGCATGTGGCGGCCCGCCATCCGGGCATCACCGAAATCCATCCCAACCAGGACCCGGACACCATCCAGGGAATCCTGGAGATCTATTACAAGCTGGAAGGCTTTCTCAAAGAAATTTCCGGGCTTGATAACTTCAGCCTGCAACCTGGCGGCGGTGCCCATAGCGTCTACGCCAATGCATCGGTGGTCAGAGCCTATCACAAATCCAGAGGAGATGACAAGCGCGATGAGATCATCACCACCATGTTCTCCCATCCCTGTGATGCGGCCACACCTGCAACTGCCGGCTATAAGGTCATCACTTTGATGCCAGATAAAACGGATATCCTGATCTGGAGGCAATGAAGTCGGCCCTGAGTGAGCGTACGGCCGGTATTTTCATCACCAACCCGGAAGACACCGGCATCTACAACCCCAGGATTGAAGAATATGTGAATGCAGCCCATGCTGTTGGTGCCCTGTGCTCCTATGACCAGGCCAATGCCAACAGTATGCTGGGCATCGCCCGGGCCCGGGAAGCCGGATTTGATCTGTGCCATTTTAATATACACAAGACCTTTTCCACTCCCCATGGCTGCATGGGGCCTGCCATGGGAGCTCAGGGCGTACGTGCACACTTGGCCAAATTCCTGCCGTCTCCCCGCGTGGAGTTTGACGGCAAGAGATACTTTCTGGACTATAACCGCCCGGAGAGCATCGGCAAGGTCCGGGCCTTTATCGGCAATGCTTCCGTGGCTTTGAAGGCCTATGCCTGGATCATGCAACATGGTGTAGCAGGACTCAAGGAAGTTTCCAAATGTGCAGTGCTTAACAGCAATTATATGGAAAAGAAACTGCGAAAAATCCGCGGTGTTAGCGTCTGGTATGCCGAGGGAAAGACACGGCTGGAGCAGGTACGCTACAGCTGGGAAAAGCTCAAGGAAGAAACGGGGGTGGGCACGGACGATGTGATGCGCCGCATGGGAGACTTCGGTCTCCAGCACTATTGGACCAGCCATCATCCATGGGTCGTTCCTGAGCCGTTTACGCTTGAGCCCTGTGAGTCCTATTCCAAGGACGACATTGACGAGTATGTTGCGGTATTACAGAAAATTTCAGATGAAGCATATTCTGATCCGGAACTGGTCAAGAATGCTCCGTATAACCTCCCGGTGCACAAGGTCCCGGCACCATCCATTGATGAACCGGAAAGGATTGCCGTCACCTGGCGCCAGTATTTGAAGAAAAAAGATTTGAAATAGATAATTGACGGGAAGGCTTTCCCTGGATCGGTTTTCGCCGTGGAAAGCCTTTTTAACAAAATATTGCCAGCAGGTGATTATGAAGAAATTAGGTGTGATCGTCAATCCGGTGGCAGGCATGGGAGGAAGGGTCGGACTTAAGGGTAGCGACGGCACAGATATACTGAAAAGAGCAATCGCACTGGGTGCCAAACCGGAATCCCCCAACCGGGCAGTGACGGCTTTAAAAATTCTTGCCAGAGTGAAAAATAAGATTGAAATTTTGACTTATCCTTCCGTGATGGGTGAAGAGGAATGCATCAGGGCCGGCTTTACCCCCATGTAATCGGCATCCTTGATTCAGCTCAGACTACAGCCCAAGATACCCAGAGGGCTGCTAAGGAGTTGGCCGATGCCGGGGTGGATTTGATTTTGTTTGCCGGTGGTGATGGTACGGCCCGCAATATTTATAACGCCATTGGTGAAAAAGTGCCGGTTTTGGGTATCCCCGCCGGTGTCAAAATCCATTCGGCTGTATATGCGGTAACCCCAAAAAGTGCCGGAGAAGTGGCAGCCATGTTCCTGGAACAAAAAAATGAACATCCGGGTATCGGAGGTCATGGACATTGATGAAAAGGCTTTTCGGGATGGTATCGTAACAGCACGGCTTTATGGATATATGCAGGTGCCGGAAGAGCCACGGTTTGTACAAAGCGTTAAGTCCGGCGGGGCCAAGGCTGAGCAGGAAATTCTGGCAAGCATAGCCGAGGATATCGTTGATGCCATGGACGATAATGACTGTTATTTTATCATTGGGCCCGGTACGACCACCCGCTCGATTATGGAATATCTTGATCTCAAAATACGCTACTGGGTGTTGATGTGATTAAAAATCGCCAGGTAGTGGCCAATGATGTTCATGAACGGCAGCTTTGGGATCTGATAGCCAACCAAAAGGCTAAAATAGTGCTGACGATTATCGGCGGTCAGGGGCATCTGTTCGGGCGGGGCAATCAGCAGCTCAGCCCCCGAATCATCCGCGCGATCGGGCGGAATAATCTCATGGTTATTGCCACCAAGGAAAAATTGATTGGCTTAAGGGGTAAACCCCTTATTGTGGATACGGGCGATGAACAATTAAATACGAAACTTAGCGGATTTTTACGAGTCATCACCGGATATAAGGATTATACCATGTACCGTGTGGGATATTAATTTCTGAGGATCGTTTTTTAGGATGGTATCAACAATGAATAAGATAACAAAAACAAAAATATGTTCAGCTGCCCGAAAAGCAATCCTTGAACTGTTAAAAGCGGCAAACCTGAAGCCCGGCCGGATTGTCGTGGTGGGTTGCAGCACAAGCGAGGTTACCGGCAAAAGAATCGGAACGTCCTCAGTCATGGAGATAGCCAGGAAATTATTCAGGGGATTTGTCCCGTCATCGAAGAAAACAGCCTTTACCTGGCGGCCCAATGCTGCGAACACTTGAACCGGGCCTTGATCATTGAGTCTCAAGTTGCTGAGGCCAAGGGTTATGAAGAAGTATCCGTGGTTCCCCAAATCAAGGCAGGAGGCGCCTTTGCAACAGAAGTGTATCGTCGGTTCAATGATCCAGTGGCCGTCGAATCCCTGGTCGCCGATGCCGGGCTGGATATTGGAGACACCTTTATTGGCATGCACCTTAGACCAATACTGGTTCCTGTTCGGGGGAGCGTGACCCAGATCGGCCATGCCCATGTGACCATGGCAAAATCCAGGCCGAAACTTAATTGGTGGAAAAAGAAGTGTATATAAAAAATACATATAAACCTTAAGTAAAAGGAAATTAAATATGGAATCGCAAACGATTGACAGAGAATCAAGCGAACAGACCCGAGGAGCAGGCAAACTGAAAAAGTCCTTAAAACTGCTTTATGTCTATGCATTGGCCACTGGCGCTATTCTGACTTTTATCGGCTATTGGGATGGGGTGTTTCTTACGGTTGCAGGGCCTGCAACATTTTTTCCTTCTTTCTAATGACCATTCTGGTTCTGCCCATAGCCTATGTCTATTGCGAACTTTCCGCTCTTCTGCCCCACACCGGAGCAGAGCTGGTTTATAATACCGTGGGTATCAACAAACATGCCGGGTTCTGGTCAACCTGGCTGATCCTTGCTGCATGGATTGCCGTCCCTCCTGCTGCCGTTATGGGCATTCTGGACTGGATCAATCATTTATTCCAGCTGAACATGAGTTTTCAAACAACGGTCATCCTCGGCTCCCTTATTCTGGTTGTATATTGTATGTTGTCCTTGTATGAAATCAGTATCGCAGGGGGGATTCAGACGTTCATGCTTTTTTCAGCCTTTTTGGGGTTACCCTGACCGGGATATTTTCCTTTTTCCGGCCAGTGGAGCTTTGCCAATTTCACACCTTTTTTGCATCTGCTCTTAACGGAGGAGGCGCCACCGGAGAAGGCGGAATGCTTGGATGGATCATTGGAACGGCACTTATTGTAACCCCCTTTTTCGGGTTTGAGACTGTGCCCCAGATGGTTGAAGAGGGCACCTTTCCCATTAAGGATCAATCCAAGGCCATTCTTGGATCCGTCCTGACCTGCGGTGCCCTTTATGTTTTCTTTTTTTTCTGTCTGGCCGGCATGGGACCATGGGAACAACTGACCGAAGGGGGAACCAGCGCTCCCTTTGTGGCCATCAAAATCATAGAAAACCAGTTCGGATGGGCTTCCTATGCAGTGTTTTCGGGATTACATCCGTATTTTTCACCATCTCCACCTGTCTGCTCGGATTCTGGATCTCTTCTGTCCGTATGCTTTACGCCATGGGCCGTCAGAATTTTCTTCCCAAGGTGTTTGCCAAAACAAATCGTCATGCCCAACCGATTCTGCCCAATATTCTGATTCTGGTTATCAGTCTTGTTTCACTCTATCTGATGAATGCTACCTCCTATCTCCAGGATTTTTATTCGCTCATGGCCTTTGCCTGTGCAGCAGCCTATTGTATTACCATGATGTCCGCCATACTGCTTGCCAGGATAAACCGGAATGGACCGTCCCCTATAAGCTCAAAGGGGGACAATGGTTCAGGGGGGATGGCATTTGTCGTGGCCCTTTTGATTGCTGTCGGCTGTACCCTGGGACAGGGATGGGGCGCCTGGAAAAGCCTGTTCCTCTATCTGGGAACCGGCGGCATTCTCTGGCTTTGGATGATCGTCGTTAAATGGCCCAAATCTCCGGTCTGGATGATGACTCCGGAAGGGGATAAAGAATTCTAAATTAAAAACCATAAATCGATGTCATTACTTAAGTTCAAACTTTAAGTTTAATTTTATTGAAATTTATAACAAATATTTTGGGAGAGTGGTTTCAGCATGGTAAACTCAATTATAGTAATAACAGCAAAATCAGGTCCAGGGCCGCATCTATGATCGCATCCTTTCTGATGAAGATGAAATGGTGCTGCAAGTCCGAGGGGGCGATTCCCACCTTTTCTGCGATCCCAGCGGTGCTCAACCTGGTAACGTCGCACTTATTGATCAGCTCCAGGGCGGTCTGCACAATTTGTTCTTGCCACTCAAGTGTCGGTGTGTTTGGATCCGGCATACATTCTTCAGTAAAAGGAATCGCGATTAACAATCCACATTGTTTGGGAAAAATGTGGTCTGCAAGCCCGGAATTTGATGGCAGTTGACGACATATTCGTGTGACACTATGACTATATAGTGTCACGCGATCTGGAAGGAGTAAATGATGAATAATATGTCACAGTGACACAGAAATTAAAGCCGGGCATGACAAAAATCAATGCCCGGCCGGGTGTGAAAAATTGATGGTGGTCAGATGGTATCGTGACTGCTATTTGCTGTCGTAGCCAATCAGCGGCAGTTCCTTTTCCAGGGTGAAGTATACCATAAAACGGGGTTCCTGGTTATCATCGGTGTATCGGCGGCGTTTGATTTTTCCCACTAGTTCCGGATTTTCCTCTTCCTTGATCTTTTTTAGAAACAGGCGTTTTCCCTTATAGCCTGGACCGTTTTCTATGAACAGGAAAGTGGCATGGGGATTGGTACTGAGATTATGATGGGTGAGACGGTCCCGCATGATAAACGCCAGCTGGTCTTTTTCTAGAAAATGGGGACGTGAATAGATGGCGGCATCCACTTTACCATCGCTGTCAGCGGTGGCCAGAATGCCGGTGCCCTTGGCATTTTCAAAATAGAATTTTAATGCTTTCATGGTCGCTCCTTTGGCAGTAAATGTGTCCGATGCAAGAGTCATCCTGTCATTACACAATAGTCATCCGAAAACATTTGTAAAGGATTTGACTTTCGGTGGTCCGGTCACGCGCTCATGCCGTAGACCGCCCAGAACATGAACATGGCCACGGCCATGAAGATCAGTGTCATGCCGGAGCCGGCCCGGACGTAATCCTTGACCCGGTAGCCGCCGGGCCGCATGATCAGGGCATTGACCTGGTGGGTGGGCAGCACAAAGGTGTTGGATGCGGCGATGGCCACCAGCATCGCCGCCATTCTCGGGTCGGCCTGGCACTGCACCGCCATGTTCATGGCTAAAGGAACCATGAGCACCGTGGCCCCGATGTTGGAGACAAACAGGGTAAACGCCGAAGTCAACGCCCCCACCAGCAGAAACAGGGTGACCGGATTCAGAAATTCGTGCAGGAGATGGGTCAGGCCGGTGGCCAGAATCCGGCGGCTCCAGTGTTTCAAAGGCGATGCCCAAGGGATGAGTCCGGCCAGCAGAAATACCGTCATCCAGTCCACGCTCAGGTAGGCTTCGTCCAGGGTCATCACCCGGGTCAGCACCATGCTTATCGCTCCGGCCAGAAGCGAAATGGACAGTTGTATGTTGAATCCCAGGGCCAGGACCAGGGCCAGAACCAGACAGCCTATGGCTTTAAGGGCGTTTTCCGGATACAGAATCTCCCCTTTCAGGTGTTCGGTGAACGCCAGGAGGGGTTTCTGCCGAATGAGATGGAATTTTCCCATTCCCCATGAAGCAGAACGGCATCGCCGGGCTGGATTTTGATTTCAGAAATATTTCCAGGATGAGCTGGTTCTGGCGGTACAGGGCCAGGGGATTGACCCGCAGTTTTTGCGGAATCCGTATTCGTGAAAGGTTTTGCCCACCAGTTCCGACCGTGGGGTGACAATGGCCTCTGTGATGCCCGCGCTTTCCACGGACAACACCCCGGACAGATCTCGGAGTTCGGATCTCAAGGTCCATCCCAGATTTTTTGCCAGGTCCCGGACGTGCTCTTCGTTGGCCACAATGCCCACCACGTCGAACGGTTCGATCACATCGGCCCGGCCGGGTTCGGTGACCCGATACCGGCCGTTGCGTTTGGAAATACATACCACCGTGGCGTGGTATTTGGGGCGTAGTTCGAGTTCCTCCAGCCGCCGGGTAAAAAATCCCCGGGCACGGTCAGTTCAAAACCTTGCTCACTTCCCGGCCATAGGTGCATTCCAGATCATGGTTCAGCAGATTGCAGGCATCTGTTGTCGGTGTGGCAGTTCCGGGGAGTACCCATTTCCCCAGAAAATGAAATAGGCCAGGGCAGCTGCCACCAGGGCGATGCCCATGGGGGCCACAAAGAACAGGGAAATGGGGAATAGGGTTGATGGGCCACCAGATTCGGGTTGGCGTGCCACCAGGATCCGGCCAGATCGTTGAGCAGGATCAGGGGGCTGGACCCCACCAGGGTGATGCATCCGCCGATGACAGCGGCATATCCCATGGGAATGAGCACCCGGGAAACGGGCACGTTCAATGCCGGCAGATGCGGTCACCGCCGGCAGGAACAGGCGGCAGCCGATATCTGCATGAAACTGGAGATGATGGCCACGGTGCCGGCCACCAGCGCCATCAACCGGGTCTGGCTTTTCCGGACAGTCTTACGATTCTTGCGGCCACCTGGTTCATCACCCCGGTCTTGTCCAGGCCGTGCCCGATGATGATTACGGCAATGATGGATACCACAGCATTGGAGCTGAGCCCGGAGATGGCCTGGGCCGGGGTGATCAGCCGGACAGGGGCAACAGCACGATGACCAGCAGCCCGACCATGTCCACCCGCACCACATCAAAGGCGAACAGGAGAATGGCGCCAGTCAGAAACCCATAAACCGTCAGCATCTCCCCGGTCATGGCCGGCCGGCAGGAACATTAACAGGTCCGCAGGCATTTAGTCTTCCATGTCGGTTTCCATAAAATTGAACCAGTACCCGTTGTTTGAGGCGAAATCCAGTTCGATTTGGACCACTTCCACATGGCGCTGTTCGATGTCATAAAATTTTTCCAGAATTTCCCGGACCGGACCGGCCGTCACTTTTTGAATGGCCTTCCGGTAAAACCGGCTGGTTTCAATTTCCAGGGACAGGGCTGCGTTCAGTACCCGTTTGAGGTCACCCAGAATGTGTTTCGGGATCTGATCGGCCATCTGCTTGATTATTTCGAAATCCCGGGCCGGGAAAGGGATTGATGTGGCCGGTTTTTTCAGTTCCTGATCCTTATTCTCCTTTAAAAGGGTCAGGCCGTGCTCCAGAAATGCCACATGGTTCTGTTCGTCATCTGCCAGTGCCTGGAACAGATCTTTTCCCCGGGGATCATCAATGGTTTCCACGGCGGACC
>LQAG01000163.1_pt1 | contig 27345 bp, 40 predicted proteins | sample 1535801 | NCBI WGS metagenome assembly LQAG01 (sample SAMN04331584, study PRJNA305678) | bioreactor metagenome | isolation source: bioreactor_3 inoculated with Wadden Sea sediment 1st replicate of a... | place: Germany:Bremen | reverse complement strand
GCTTCAGGATATTTCGGGGCTGGGAGAGCTGATGGATTATGATTTCGGCAAGATGAATCTATACAAAATGTATTCAGCATCATTATAGATCGCTTAAAATGGCAGTGTTCAATCACTGGGAAAAACAGACGATTGCCAGCTTGACACAAAGAATAAAAATATACATAGTGATCCCAGACTTTAAAGACAAGGATTAAAAAATGAAGGATTCAAGGACACGATCGTTAAACGGCTATGTTCCATATCATGAAGCAGAGATGATTCAGCGCTCTGCCCAGTTTTTGAAAATATGTCCTCCCGCCGGACGGTACGTGATTTTTCAGATAAACCCGTCAATCAAGTGATTATTGAGAGCTGTATCAAAACTGCCGCCACTGCCCCCAGCGGTGCCAATTGTCAGCCCTGGCATTTTTCAGTGGTATCGGATCAAACAGTCAAAAGCCGGATTCGCAGGGAAGCTGAAGAGGTTGAAGCGCAATTTTATGCCAATGAATCAACACAAAAATGGGTCAAAGATCTTGAACATTTAGGCACAACCCCGTCTAAACCCTTTCTTGAAAAAGCCCCGTACCTGATAGTGATTTTTTCCCAATTATGCAGTTACAGCGAAAACGGTCAAAAAACAGCCCATTACTACGTTACCGAATCGGTTGGTATTGCCACTGGCATGCTGATATCGGCGCTCCACCTGTCCGGCCTTGTCACACTGACCTATACCCCTGCAAGTATGCGGTTTTTGAATCGGATTCTGGATCGTCCCTCCCATGATAAACCCTTTCTGATACTTGTGGCGGGGTATCCTGAAAACGATGCAAAAGTGCCGGTTATCACCAAAAAGCCCTCCCAGGATATCATTACTTTTTATGATTCAAAGCGTTCTTAAAGCATCTCTTCAATGACCTGCCCGAGACGGCTGACTGCCGGTGCGGCATCGTCAGATCAGTTAGCTGCGTTTAGGTGGATAAAATGCCGGTAGCGCTCACCGGTTGAGAACAGGTGACCGGGCGTGATCACAATCTCTTTTCCAGTGCCCTCTTGTAAAGCACCAGGGCATTGATACGGCGGGGCAACTCGATCCACAAAAGAAATCCACCGGAAGGATCGGTCACGCGGATATCCTGGGGAAAGTAGCGGATAACGGCCCTGTGCAGACCGGAGACACACTGCTGGTAGACCCGGAAGATCCGCCTGAGATGCTTTCGGAATCCGCCATCAGCCATGAAGGATGCTACGGCATGCTGAGGCAGGGTTGCCACGGCGAGGCTGGCACTGAATTTTAGCCACTCCACGGTCGTCTGGTATAGACCGGGGGCTGTCCATCCGATTCTTAACCCAGGCATAAGTTTTTTTGAAAATGAGCTGCAATACATCACCAGTCCTCTGGTATCAAATGCCTTGACCACCAGGGGACGTCTTTTCATAAAATGAATATCTTCGAAAATATCATTTTCAACCAAGGGGATGTTTCTGTCGGATAAAAGAGTGACCAGCAGGCCCTGTGTTCCTAAAAGATAGTAGGCTTTCAGGATGGTATACTGATGCTAACATTATTTCACTGCCGGCTTAATTTGCGGACGTTTGGGGCGGCATTTCCCGGTCCGAAAACGCCCTCTTTAATCAGCCGGGTTGACCGGTTGGCCACCTGCTGATCTTTTCCCGCATCGGATATGTTAAGGACCTGAAGCCGGAAACGATAAAAAAAGGCGTTCGTCCGTTCTATTTTAAATAGCCGGCCATCATGTATCGGGTCCGGATTCCGATTCCACTTCCCCCTGGACAGAAATAGATGCCCAGACGTTGCCATCGTTGGTGGCAACTTCAAAGTCCGTTTCCGGTTTGTAATGTCCTGTTCGGATCCCCGCTATAGCCGGATAATTGTTCCGTGTATAATCTGAAATGCCGGTCGGTCCGGGATGATGCTGCCGCCAACAGGGCACTTCGTTTTAAAGAACACAGTACGTATCCGGAAGGAACGACTTTGGCGTATAATGAATTATTGTCAATAATGTAGCCCGAGCTACAGACAGGTTCATGACAATCTCATAGGATGCGGTTTAAATAAGGTTTTAAGAACCGAAATAGAAAAAACAAAAGGAGATTTGAACATGAAAGTATTAGTTACTTATTTCAGCCAGAGTGGGAACACGGAAAAAATTGCAAAAAAAAAACAATCTGTGAAAAGGGGGGCCGCATTAAACTCACCAAGGTGATGGAAGACGGCGCTGAACTCATGCTGGATCTGAGAAAAGCCGTTGATTTTGTTGGCGAAAATATGTTCTCTGAAGAAGGCGAGTATCCGGTTAGTGCGATCTGTCTTGAGGATACGCTGACATGCGGATTTACCCGCAGCCAGTTTGAGGAACTGGTGCTCAAAAATCCCACGGTTGGCCTCCAGGTGATTAAAACCCTTAGTGAAAGGATTTCCTGGCTCACCACCCGGGTGGGTAATCTGGCCGTGGCAAATATTGAAGACCGCCTTTACAAGGTCCTTTGCAACGTTGCCAAAGAGCATGGAGAACAAAGGCCCCAGGGGGTGATGATTCAATTTCCACTGACGCACGAAGATCTCAGCTTTTTGATCGGCACACACAGGGTGACGGTTACCCGTGCCATGAAAGCCCTTAAGGAAACGGGAAAAATCATTCTTGAAAACAGGCGGCTTATCCTGCCATCTTCGGCAATTCTTTAATATTGGAGATTTCAACCATGACCTGTTTTTTTCCTACAATCGTCCCTGAAACTGCAACGGGGCGGATGCAGAAGACCTACACCACCGTGACATCCATGTTTCATATGGTTCTCAAAGTGTTTGTGGCCCAGAGCATGAGGCCCGACCTTCTGGAACTGATTGTCAATTATGTCAATCGACTCATGGTGGAAGACCACGCATTGACGAGATCCACCAAAGAACTCATCGCTGCATATGTTTCAAAACTCAATGCCTGTGCATACTGAGTGGATGCCCACAGCGCCATGGTTATGGCGCAGGGGGGTACCCAGGAACAGGTCAGGGCAATTCTTGAGGATATCGACGTCTCAGCACTGATTGATGTAAAAACAAAAAAAACTGCTGCATTTTGCAAAAACGGTAACAGAAAATTCCTATAAAATTTATCAAGGAACGATCCAGGAACTAAAGGACCAGGGGTGCTCCGATGGCGAATGTCGATTGAAAAGGAGCCGGGTGACAGATAATACCATTTTCGGGTTGCAAGTTATTTTTTTGCCATTTGTTGTTTTATGGATTGATTTTTGTACCGAAAATTTGAGATGGTTCAATAAAACAACCAAAAGTTGTCATAGTGAAGAAACGACGACAGTAGCAATCACCCATGAAAATAACGAATGAAACCCTTGCGAGTCAGGATTGAAAATGAAATTTCAGGAAGTGGCGGATCTGGAGAAAATTCATAATAGAAATTTGGATATTTCCAGTTATATCGTTGATGATGCACACATATTGATTGCCGGAGAATTAAAAGAAAGAAATCTGATAACGGTTTTTGAAAGATCCGGGGAAACTATTGATCCTCAAGTATTTCACCACATGAAGATCCAGATGCTCATTAGAACGGCTGAACTCAAAATTGTGGATCTTCATGTAAAAATTCCGGGTGCCCCCATGATGATCTATGCCGGGAAATGGAGACCAGTCTGGAAAGCATAAAGGCTGGTGATCGCGCCAGGATTTACCACCAAGGTAAAAAAAATTGCCGGAGGCACCAAAGGATGTGTTCACCTCACTACTTTGCTGATTTCCATGCGCCCGCGGTACTCCAGGGGTACTGGATATTTGAAGCGCATGATAGAAGCAGAATTGTTGAGACGTCGTTTGAAATCGAACAGTATCTGATCGGCACATGCTGGGCATGGAGAAAACAGGGTCCGTTGGCTGAAGCGGTGACGAGAAAACCGAGCCAGGGGTGAATTCGGTCCTGGCCAATCCACCTGGCAGTCCTTGAATTTCTCTTCATGAAACTGTATGATATCGCCTGGTAATTAAAACAGGAAACAACCAGTTCAATCAGACAGGAGGAAACACCCATGACCACCCAGGAAAATCTGGCCGCCGCGTTTGCCGGTGAAAGCCAGGCCAACCGAAAATATCTGGCGTTTGCAAAAAAGCGGACGTAGACGGGCTGCCTCAGCTGGCCAAACTGTTTCGGGCCACAGCAGAAGCGGAAACCATCCATGCCCATGCCCATTTGAAAGCCATGGGCGGCATCAAAAGTTCGGTGGAAAACCTAAAAGCGGCCATTGAGGGCGAAGCCACGAATTCAAGGAGATGTATCCGGAATTTCTGGAACAGGCAAGAAAGGACAAGAACCAGAAAGCGGATTTTTCTTTTGCCTACGCCATGGCCGTGGAAGAGATTCACCACGGGTTGTATGAAAAAGCCCTGGCAGCGGTGGAAGGAGGCAAGGATCTGCCGGATGCGGAAATTTATGTGTGTCCGGTCTGCGGGAATACTGTGGAAGGACAGGTGCCGGATAATTGCCCGGTGTGTAGCGTACCCGGCAAGAAGTTCATGAAAATCGATTAATCGGCACAAAGGCGGGGGCCGGCAGCGATCCGGCGCCTGCCTGCTTCTGGTCATCAGATGATCCGATTCACGCCCGTGGCGATGTTGAAGCAGTAATCCCCCATTTTTTCGTAGTTAGACACTAGGGCGATGAACAGGACTCCGGTATCCACGGAGCATTCTCCACCCCGCAGCCGATCGATGTGGTGGTAGCGCATTTCTTCTCTCATCTGGTCGATCATATCTTCACAGGCCAGGGCTCTCTGGTAGAAATCATCAGATTTTTCCCTCATTTCATTGATGATCAAGCCCAGGAATTCTATTACCTTTTCAGAGATATCGGTGAGATCCTTTTTGGCCTGATCACTGAACTCAATGCCGTTGTCATAGATCCGTTCCAGGCTTTTCGACACGTTCTCCATGGAATCCCCTAGCCGTTCAACATTGTTAGTGATCCGCATCATTTCAGAGATTTCCTTGGCTTCAGGCTCGTTCACATCCCCCTGATAAATGGTGGTCAGATAGGAGATGATGATTTTCTGGCTGTCATCCAGAAATTCTTCCACCGGTTCTCTTTCTCCCAGAATGTCATCATCCCTGATTTTCAGGCAGAAAGACAGTTTTTTCAGGTTCATTTGGGTGAACTCGGTAATCCGGATGATTTCTCCTTTGACCCGGGCCAGAGCCCCGATGGGTGAGTCGATGAAGCCGGAATCAAATTCCGGCAGGCTGTACCGTTCTTTTGTTTTCCGGGGTTTGGGGGAAATCCAGATGGTCAATTGCACCAGCCGGGGCAAAAAGATCAGGAAGATGACGGCATTGATCACATTGAAAAACGTGTGTCCATTGGCAATGTACCGGGCCACATTGACATATTCACCATTGACGGCATGGGTAACCGGGCCTGTTCCCATCTTAAGGGTGAGCAGTTCGACAATGCCGGTGAACCAGGGAAATATCAGCAGAATGATGCCTACCCCCACGGTGTTGAAGACGGTATGGGCATTGGCGGTACGGTGGGCTTCCACATTGTTGGATCCCAAGGTGGCCAGCTGGGCTGTGATGGTGGTGCCGATATTTTCTCCCAGAACCAGGCCTAAAGCCGTGGAATAGTCCAGAAGCCCGGATCCGGCCAAGGTCATGGTCAGCCCCACTGTGGCGGATGATGATTGCACTGCTACTGTCAAAGCAGCGCCCATGACCACACATAACAGCAGTCCCCCGATGGTCCGGGTGCTGAACAAGGTGAAGAATTCCACAAACTGGGGATTTGATTTGATGGGAGACAGGCCGTCCTTCATCACGGTCATCCCGAAAACAGCAGCCCGAATCCCAGGATGATGTCCCCGATATACCGGTATTTTCTCTTTTGGAAAAAATTTCAGGCCGACACCGATGGCAATGGCCGGAAGGGCGGCTTCGGTCAGTTTGAACGCGATCATCTGGCCGGTGATGGTGGTGCCGATATTGGCACCGATGACTACACCGACCGCCTGCTGCAGGGACATGATGCCGGCGGTGGCGAAGCCGATGAGCATCACGGTGGTGGCGGAGGATGACTGAATCAGTGCCGTCACACCCGCGCCGGTGGCACAGCCCATGAACCGGTTGGAAGACATGGCCTCCAGAATTCGTCGGATTTTCTGGCCGGCCGTGGCCTGGAGTCCTTCGGTCATCATCTTCATGCCCAGAATGAACATGCCCAGGCCGCCCAGGGTGTGGACCAGAATTTCTATCAACCGCAAAACATGCCTTTCATCATTTGACGCTCCTGATCACCATCTCATCATATCCTCACATTTTTTGCGTTTCATATATAATGGCAGGTCAGGAATTTCAAGGATAAACCGGTATTTTATGTTTTCATACAGTCATTTTTGTGCCATGCCCGACCACCTGTGTGGTTATACTTGCCTGTCCCGGCATAAGTTGATATGACAGACGCAGGTCAGGATCAGTGAAACTACCCATCACCCCGACAAGGAGCGGTTATGGCGGACTCAAACATTCCATCTGGGAAGATCGGCTGATATCTCCCAGAAATGTGTTGAATCATATCAAACCCGGAATGGCGATTTTCATCGGCACCGGGCCGGCAGCCCCCCGAACCCTGATCAAGACCCTGCTGGACGTGGACAGCCACAATATCCGGGATCTCGAACTGGTGCAGCTGGCCGTGCTCGGGGACACGTTTCTATCGATAGACCGGCTCAATGCACCCAATCACCGGCTGAAAACTTTTTTTTCCGGATATGTGGCGTGGGACACCATTTCCTCCGGCCAGATGGACCTGATTCCGGCGTTTTTATTCCGAGATTCCCCGGATCATTAAATCCGGCAAGCTGGATATCGATGTGGCCCTGATCCAGATCACGCCACCGGACGACAACGGATACTGCAGCTTAGGCGTGGCCGTGGATGTGGCAAGGGAAGCTATCGAGCGGGCTTCCCTGGTGGTGGGGGAGATCAACACTGCCATGCCTTTCACTTACGGAGATACTTTTGTGTCCATTGATGATTTCGACCTGCTGGTGCAATCCAAACGGGAGCCTGTGGTGTATGATCTGCCGGATGTGACTTTGACCATTGATCAGGTGGCTGCCAATGTCGCATCTGTGATCAAGGACGGAGACTGCCTGAGTTTTTCGTTGGGACCGCTGTTTGATGCTTTGGTTCCGCACCTGGCCAGGAAAAAGGATCTGGGCATCCATTCGCTTTTTTTCACGGATGCCCTGGCCGAGCTGGTGAAATCCGGTGCTGTGACCAATTCCCGGAAATCTCCGTTCCGGGGAAAATCCCTGGTCTCCTATGCCCTGGGCACCAAGAGCTGCATTGCTGGCTGCACCGGAACCCGCTGGTGGAATTCCAAGGAATCGACTGGGTATGCAATTCCCAGTTCATTGCCAACAACCCCCAGTTTGTGGCCCTGTATGAAGGCCGGAAAGTGGATTTGCTGGGCAGCGTGGCCTTCCCGCTTTTAGGTGCGGTGATCACCGGCCCCGGCGAGGCCATTGATTTTTCAGGGGTGCGGAAGCTTCCACAGACGGAACCACCATCATTGCATTGCCAAGCCGGGATGAAAACGGCAAACCCAATATTCTGCTCAGCCTTCAGAAATACGGCAACCAGCTGCGCATGAGGGAATCCGTGCACATGATCATCACGGAATACGGGGTAGCCAACTTGAAGTGGCATAGTTTGAGGGAGCGGGCTCAGGCTCTTATCGACATCGCCCATCCCGAAGACCGCCAGCACCTGATTACCCAGCAAAAGACCGCAAACTCATTTATGCCAACCAGATTTTCTGCCCGAATCGGCGTACCTGTATCCGGCCCATCTGGAAGAAACCAGAATTTTCAAAGGGGACATTCCCATCCGGTTCCGGGCCATGAAACCGTCGGATGAAGAGATGATGCGCCGGTTTTTTTACCGGTGTTCCAAAGAGATGATCTTCTACCGGTTCTTTTATTCCATCAAAACCATGGACCATGACAAGATGCAGGCGTATGTGAATCTGGACTATAAAAAGGAATTCTCCATTGTGGGGCTGTCTGAGGAAAACGGCAACCAGAAGATCATCGCCGAAGCCCGGATGGTCAGAGAGGAACGCACCTATTGTGGCGAGGTGGCGTTTCTCATTGATGAACGATTCCAGGGGATCGGGGTGGGGTCCTACCTGCTGGCACGCCTGATCGATCAGCCCGGGAACTGGGGTTCAAAGGCATCATCGCCCAGGTATTGTCCGATAATCAGCCCATGATCAAGGTGTTTGAAAAATCGGGGTTGCCCATGGAAGCGAGCCTGAACAGCGGGATCTATTACGTGAAACTTAATTTCAAGCCGTGAGCGGCTTTTTAAACGCAACACCGCCTCGATCAGCCGGACGGCGCCGCTCTCAAAATTTTGTGACATGGTAAAGGGAAACTTTGCCGCTTTGTCCCCGAATACCAGGTGAGGTCCCAGCGGACGGAGTGTGCCTGCTTCTTTCCGATCATTTTGGGCAAATTCTTTGGCTTTCCGCCAGTACCGGGTTCCGATGTCCGTGGCATCGGTGAAGGTGTCCAGTATGAACCCGTTGTCCATGAAACCGGCCAGCATCGATTCCCAGGGTTCCAGAAACGAGATATCCGCCGAAGTGGCCCAGGGCACGGGAAACGCCATGCCTGGGTGGCTGCCTGAGACAATTTCGTGCAGCACCACGGTGCCGCCTGGTTTGAGCTGCCGGGCAAATTGCCGGACAGCTGCGTGTTTATCTGAAATATTCATCAGGATATGCTGGCACAGGATCATGTCAAAAGGGCCGATGAATTCCGGCAAGGCCAGAATGGACCCGGTTTCAAACTGCACCCGGTCTGCAAGGCCGGTACGAACGGTCAGCACCCGGGCTGTTTCTATATAGTCCGGGGACAGGTCGATGCCCGTGACCCGGCACCCGAAGGTATCTGCCATGAGCCTGGAAGCCCCTCCCAGACCGCATCCGGCATCCATCACATGGAAATGGGGGGATATGCCCAGTTTTTTCAGAAGAGCTTCCGTTCCCCGGATGCCGCCGGTATGAAGCTGATCCACGGGGGCCAGGTCGCGGATATCAATTCGTTCTGGGTTTTTTTTGCCGCTGTGAGGCCGGCATCAATTTTTTCTATCAGGTTCACGGACTGGTAATGGTCGCGGACGCTGGATTCCATGGCAAAAACTTTCATAAAACAACGGGCGGAGCGGCGGAATGACGTCGCTCCGCCCATTATGGTAAAGGGTATCAGGATTTTAGTTCAGGCAGTTCGCCAAAAAATCCAGGGCCTCCGGATTTTCAGTGCATCTTTGTTTTTGACTTCCTTGCCTTCGATCACTTTTTTGACGGCCAGTTCCACTTTTTTCATGTTCAGGGTATAGGGCACGTCCGGGCAGGCAATGATTTTGGCCGGCACATGCCGGGGCGAGGCATTGGCCCGGATGTCAGCCCGGATTTTTGTTTCCAGCTCTTTGGTCAGGTCATATCCCTTCGCCAATTTTACAAACAGGATGACGCGAACATCGTTGTTCCAGGATTGGCCGACCACCACGGAATCTTCCAGTTCCGGCATGGCATCCAGTCGGCGGTAGATTTCCGCTGTACCGATACGGACGCCTCCCGGATTCAGGGTGGCATCGGACCGGCCGAACATGATCACCCCTCCCCGGGGGGTTACCTTGATGAAATCGCCGTGGGTCCAGATACCCGGGAAATGGTCAAAATATGCGGAATGGTATTTGGATCCGTCCTCGTCCCCCCAGAAATAGATGGGCATGGACGGGAAGGGGGCAGTGCACACCAGTTCAGCCTGCTGGTCCACCACAGGCTGTCCGTTGTCGTCATAGGCATACACTGCCATGCCCAGGCCTCTGCACTGGAGTTCGCCGGTATACACCGGCCCAATGGGGTTGCCCAGGGCAAAGCAGCCGTTGAGATCCGATCCGCCGGAGATGGAGGCCAGCTGGAGGTCGGATTGATATGGTCATAAACGAACTCAAAGTTTTCATCCGATAACGGAGAACCGGTGGACAGCACGGATTTGAGAGATGTCAGGTCAAACTGCTCCTTTGGTTTCACCCCGGCGTTTTTCAGGCTTCGATATATCCGGCACTGGTGCCGAATACCGAAACCTTTTCCTGTTCCGCCATCCGCCATAACGCATCAGGACCCGGATGGAACGGGTTGCCGTCATAGAGTACCAGGGTGGCACCCACGGACAGGCTTGCGGTGAGCCAGTTCCACATCATCCACCCGCAGGTGGTGAAATAGAAAATGGTATCCTCTTTTTTCAGGTCCGTGTGAAGCACCAGCTCTTTTTTCTGATGCAGCAGAACCCCGCCGGCGCTTTGGACCATGCATTTGGGCAGGCCTGTGGTACCGGACGAATACATGATGTACAAAGGATCGTCAAAATTCATCTGCGCAAACTCGATGTCCGTGGCGGAGACGTCTTTAAAATCCGCGTAATGTACAGCATTAGGCAGAGAATTGATATCCGGGGTGTCGCTGATATAGGGGATCACCACGATTTTTCAATGGAAGGCAGTTCCGCCACGATGCCGGCGATCCGCTCAATAGAGGAGAGCGGCTTGCCTTTGAAGAAATACCCGTCTGCGGTGAACAGTACCTTGGGCCGGGTCTGGCCGAACCGGTCCAGGACCCCTTTGATGCCGAAGTCCGGGGAGCAGGATGACCAGATGGCGCCAAGGCTGGTGGCGGCCAGCATGGCGATGATGCTTTCGGGCATGTTGGGCACAAACCCCACCACCCGGTCCCCGGGTTTTACTCCCTGGGCCTTGAGGGCTGCCGCGGTTTGGGCCACCTCGCTGAACAGCTGGTTGTAGGTCAGGGTCCTGCGAACGGTATCTTCCCCCTGAAGACCAGGGCGGTTCTGTCATCTCTGAAACGGAGCAGGTTTTCGGCAAAATTGAGCTTGCTGCCCACGAAGAATCTCGCCCCCGGCATCTTTTCCTTGTCCTGGATCACTTTTCCATAGGGAACAGAGACCTTGATGTCCAGGAATTTCCAGGCCTCCGCCCAGAAATCCTCCAGATGGTCCACCGACCATTCCCACAGCGGGGTGTATTCAGTGAAGCTCGTGCCGTAGGTGTCATTCACCCGGGTCATGAACCGGTATATGTTGGTGGATTTGATTCGCTCTTCAGACGGCTCCCACAGTTTTTTGGGCATGGATACTACCTCCTTGATTCAGACTTATTCATAAAGGACCGCCAGAATGGTGGCCTTGTCGGTTTTTGCAGTCAGGTAGTGCGGGGTGGTGGACAGGTAATAGGCGGAATCCCCCGGTTCGAGATCGTAGGATTCCTTGGCAATGGTCAGGTTGGCGACGCCGTCCAGCACATAAATGAACTCTTCTCCGTTGTGAACGGAGATCTCTTTTTCCTCGGCTTTTTCCAGTTGGATGATCAAAGCCTCCATATGCCGGCCCTGTACTTCCGGGGCCAGGCTCATGTATGAGTACACGCTTTTTTTGCTGGTTTTGGAGGCGGACCGGGCCACAGGCTTGCGTTCATTTTTCCGGGTAATGGAATACAGTCGGGTGCCCATGCCGGACACCAGCCGTCCCACGGCCGAATCCAGGGCCTTGGACAGTTTCATGACCGTGCCCAGCTGGGGCTTTTCCCTGCCGGATTCAATGTCTTTAAGCTGCGCTACGTTAAATCCGGTAAGATCGGACAAATCCTGGAGAGAGATGCCCCGCTCCTCCCGAAGCTGGCGGATACGCTGGCCCACTTCATCCACGGACCGCCCTTCATCATCTTCAATATTTCCGGTGAGGTCCTCAAAATAGTCCACATTGATATGGGGGACTTTGTCTTCCTTTTCCATTCCGTCTCCTTGTGGTTAAAAGGTTATTCAGGAAATTTTTGATCCGGCGATTCTCCCAGCTTTTGCTTGAGCTTCGCCAGACCGGGCCGGGCGTATTCCATGTGTCCTTCGGTCAGGGTTCTGCCGTTGATGATGGCTTCGCTTCGCAGGCGGTGCCCCACGGTTTTTCCAACTGTTTTCCCAGCCATAGGATCCGGTCCACGTCATACCCATGTTCTATACCCATTTCATCGATTTGTACAAGAGTATCTTCCAGGCACACCAGGCCCACATACCGTGGGTCGTCATAATAATAGTCGCCCGTGCCCTTGATGGGCCGGTCATCCAGGAAATTGGCTGGCTGTCCGCCCAAACCTCCTAAGGTACATTCAAAATGGCAGATACCGGCCTGAAGCGCGGCCAGGGTGGAAGCCGACGCCACCCGTTTGGTCTCATGGAAATGGGCGATGTGCAGTGAGGTGTCCGGAATTTCGTCTAAAATCATGGAAAAATACCGGTAAACCTCCGGGGCTGAGGCAGACCCGTCATGGTCGGCATGCTCGATGTCCGAGGCCCCGATATCCAGCCAGTGTCTGGTGAATTTTACGGCATCTTCCAGTTTGGTAGCCCCGCCGATGGGAGACCCCCAGATGGTGGACACGGTGCCGCACATTTTGATGCCCGCTCCCTGGCATTTTTTTAATGCACCGTTCCGCTTCCTTCCAGTAATTGGGCAAAGTGGTGCCGGAATTGGCAAAATGGTGCTGTTCTTCCGTGGACACCATCATCAGGACCCGGTCCGGTCCTACACCCCGCTTTCTGAGTTCCACGGCCCGATCCACGGCCGCCTCCCGGATGGTGATGGCGGTCAGGGTCACGTCGTTCATGTCAATGCCTTTTTTTGCGGCCCGGGAGGCGAACTTATCGGATTTCAGATGGGCCAGCAACTCTTCGGCATCAGCAAACTGGGGCATGTTTCTGGGATTGCCCAGGTTGGTGACCTCAATGTTGCGGCATCCGGCAAAAATCAGTTCCTCCAGATAAGTGATCTTGGCAGGGGTAGAGATGAATTTTTCCAGGTGCTGAAACCCGTCTCTGACCGTGATGTCGCCGATGGTGACTTTCTTTGGCATTCTCGGAAAAATTTTCCAGTAATCATATTCTGTCATGGGTCGTCTCCTCATATAAGGAATTTATAATATGGCGGCCCTGATAGGCAACCGTAAAAACGGTAAAATATGTGTTTCCCATATCCCTTAAAACCTGAAATTTCCGAAAGAGGGATCAGGAACCGGTTTGATCAGACTGACCTCCAAAGCCATGGCCAGCCAGTCCCGGATCTCATGAAACTTGAGAACCCGGTCATTGAACAGGCGGGCCGCACAGAAAAACGGATGGGCCTCGCCCTCATACTTGTCGATCATTTTATTCTGAAACGCGGCAATTTCGTCCGAAGTCATGGGATTGCCCGTGGCTTTGCGTTTGGCCTGTTCGATGCTTAACAAAACTCCGCCCGCGCTTTTTCCGCTCATGACGCCGGTTCTTGCCCGCATGGTGGAAAACAGAAAATTGGGGCGGTAGGCACGGCCGCACATGCCGTAATTGGCAGCCCCGTTGTCCGGGCCGATCACCAGTTGGATCCGCGGTACCTGGCGCAGGACACGGCCCGGACCATGTCGGCCCGTATTTGCCGATGCCGCTGTGTTCGGATTCCGACCCCACCATATAGCCCGGCGCGCTCTGGATGAACAGCAGCGGTATTTTTCATGCGAGCATCTCACCCACCCATTCCGCCACTTTTTTGGCGGCCTCGTGAAAAATGATCCCGGCCCCGTTGGAGCAGATCACGCCCACGGGCAGTCCTTTGATGCGGATTTTGCCGGTGAGAATGTTGGTGCCCCGGCCCGGGACAAAATTTTTCTTGACCTCGATGAATTCGGAATCATCGGCAATGGCCTGAAGAAATGCGTGGCCCTTGATCCCATGGTGGGGGGAGGCGGGGAGCACATCGTACACAGCCAATGGGTCGGTTTGGGGCGCTTTGGGCTCATACCGGTGCAGATGCAGGGCCTGGGGCCGGGTCAGAGACATCAGTTCCCGGACTTTGGCAATGGCCTGGGCCTGGTCGGAACACAGGTGATCGGCCCCGCCCGAAACTTGCGTGTGGACCCGGGCCCCCCCAAATCTTCGGCAGAGATTTCCTCACCCGTGGCCATCTTCACCAGGGGCGGACCCCCTAAAAAGGAAAAGGACTGCTTGTCGATCATGATGGATTCACAGGCCATGAACACGATATAGGCCCCGCCGGCCGTGTTGCCGCCGGTGCTTAGCGTGATCTGCCGCAGTCCCATGGCGGACATTCTGGCCATGTTATAGAAAATGGAGCCGAAATGCTGGTCATCGGGAAACACATCCGCCTGCATAGGCAGAAACACCCCGCCGGAATCCGCGATATACAAGCAGTTCAGCCCGCATTTTTCCGCAATGGCCTGAGCCCGCATGTGCTTTTTCAACGTGATGGGAAAATAGGTGCCCGCCTTGACCCGGGAATCATTGGCCATGATCATGGTCCAGTTGTCGTGGATTTTTCCGATCCCCGTGACAATACCGGCGCAGGGAACGTCTTCCACTCCTGGGTATCCCATGCCGAACCCGGCCAGCATGGACAGCTCGAAAAACGGGGAGCCCGGATCGAGCAGGTCGGCGATCAGTTCCCTTACCGGGCGTTTGCCGCGTTTCGCCAGGGTGTCCACGGCTTTCTGTCCGCCGGGCCAGGCCGCTTTTTCCCGCATGGTTTCCAGTTCTTTTTCCTGGGCTTCCCAGAAGGTTTTGTTATCAGTCATGGGCTTATCTTCCTTTGTAAACGGGTTTGCGTTTTTCCCTGAACGCGGTCAGGCCTTCGATGCGGTCTTCAGTGGGGATGGTGACCCGGTAGGCGTTGGACTCAATGGCCAAACCCGTGGCCAGGTCGGTTTCAATGCCCTTGTCAATGGCATATTTGGCCATTTCTACGGCAATCGGCCCGGTTTCCGCGATCATGGCGGCCATGTTCAGACAGGTGTGCATCAGTTTTTCCGGCGGGGCCACCGCGTTTACCAGGCCGATGTCCAAGGCCTCTTTGGCATCCACCCGCCGGCCGGTGAAGATCAGCTCTTTGGCCTTGGCCACGCCGATGATCCGGGGCAGGCGCTGGGTCCCGCCGCCGCCGGGAATGATAGCCAGCCGGGTTTCGGTGAGTCCCATAACGGCCGTTTCGGAGGCGATGCGGATGTCCGATGCCAGGGCGATTTCCGTGCCCCCGCCTAAAGCGATGCCGTTCACCGCCGAGATCACCGGCATTTTCAGGTTCTGGATGGAACTCAGCAGATTCCGGATGGTCACGATGAACTGTTTGACCTGTTCCTGGGTGAGGGTGGCGCGCTCCTTGAGGTCGGCCCCGGCACAGAACGCCTTTCACCGGCCCGGTGATGATGACGCACCGGATCGTGTCGGAGAACTGCAATGCTTCGATTTCATCTTTGACGGCATACAGCAGGTCAAAATTCAGGCAGTTCATCACGGCCGGCCGGTTCAACGTGAGAATGACGGCCTGATTTTTCTCTTCCCTGATGAGCAGATCGTTTGGCTCAGTCATGATACGCCTCCATTCCGGCTAACAGCCAATATATCTTGAAATGACAAGACGCTGAACCTCGGAAGTCCCTTCACCGATTTCCAGCAGTTTCTGATCCCGGTAAAACCGTTCCACATTGTACTCTTTCATCAAGCCGTATCCCCCCGTGGATCTGCACGGCATGGTCCACCACCCGGCTCATGACTTCGGAACAGTAGAGTTTTCCCATGGCCGCTTCTTTTTCAAAGGGCCGTTTGTGATCTTTCAGCCAGCAGGCTTTGTACAAAAGGTTTCGGGCACATTCGATCTCCATGGCACAGTCCGCCAGCTTGAACGCCACGGCCTGGAATTTGGAAATGGGCTGACCGAACTGTTCCCTTTCTTTTGCATATTTGAGTGCCAAGTCATAGGCCCCCTGGGCGCCGCCCAGCCCCATGGCGCCGATGGAGAGCCGGCCTCCGTCCAGAGTGGCCAGCATCTGGTGGAATCCGTCCCCTTTTTTGCCCAGGATGTTTTCTTTGGGAACCCGGACATCGTCAAAATACAGTTCTCCCGTGTTGGATGCCCGCCACATCATTTTTTTTGTGCATGGGCACGGCCTTGAACCCTGGAGTGCCTTTTTCCACCAGGATGCAGGAGTATTCGGGCTTGCCGTTCTCCCTTGTCCCGGTGACAGCCTGAACCGTCACACCCATGGTCATATCACAGGCCGCATTGGTGATGAAAATTTTCGAGCCGTTGATGACCCATTCGTCTCCATCCAGTACGGCCGTGGTTTTGCTGCCCCCGGCATCGGAGCCGGCCGTGGGTTCGGTGAGCCCGAATCCCCATAGTCCTTCTCCGGCACACAGCTTGGGCAGGTATTTTTTTCTTTTGCGCTTCCGTGCCGAAGTAATAGATGGGGCCGATGCCCAGGGAATTGCCCGCCGCAATGGTGGCGGCCTGAGAGCCGTCAATGCGTGCGATTTCCTCTACGGCAATGATGTAGGAGATATAATCCATTGCCTGACCTTCATAACTTTCTGAAACAAACATGCCGAAAAGACCGATTTCTCCCATTTTTCGGGTCAGATTCTCGGAGAACTCTTCCTTTTCATCCAGCTCCCCGCGATCGGGGCGATTTCTTTCTGGGCAAAGTTTCTGACTTCCTTACGAATCATATCCTGCTCTTTGGTAAGGTCAAATCCACCCTGCGCCTCCTTGTTTTGTGGGTTATTGGAACGTGTCTCTTAGCCTGCAACCGGTTCTGCCATCAAAGCCCGACAAGATGAAAGGAAAACTGATCGAGCGCTCAGTCTATTTAATTCGGATACTACATTTATAGAAATTGAATTGTCAATGTTTTTTTAACAAACTGGCGCAAGAAATATTTTTACTTTTTTTTATTGACAGGGTGTCCTAAAATAAACGCATTAACGCGTGCGGATTAAGCCATTCGCATGCAGACCGTGAATCCGAAACCTGAAAAAGAGGAAGTTTGTGATGGATTTTAAAAAAATAATTAAATCCGGTGGACGGGTCTTCCCATTCCATTAATTCCACCCGGTATGCCATTGATCTGGCCAAAAAATTCGACTCCCACATTTTTTTGCTGCACTGCCATGCCCGGTTTCCCGTGGTGCTATCGGAACCCTATTTTCAGCAGGCCATTGATGAAATCATGAAGTCATCGGAAGATCTGGTCAAACCGTATGAAGAAATGCTTGAAAAAGCCGGGGTGTCCTATGAAACAAGAATTCTGGAAGGGACTCCGGGCACTCATATCGCGGAAGTGGCCAGAATCGAGAAAATAGACCTGATAGTCATGGGCTCCCGTGGTGTCTCGGACCTGGCCGGGCTGTTTTTAGGCAGCGTGGCCCATCAGGTTCTCAACAAGGCAGAGTGCCCGGTGTTTATCACTAAGTAATTCGATCCTGTTGAGAAGGGGTCGCAACATGGTTTCCCTTTTCCGACCCCATCATGTTTGCATGATTCCCTTCGATGGCATTGCCGCTACTGCTTGTATCCGATCATACGCAGAAAGCCTTTGCGTTTTCAATATCGGCATCAGTTTCAATGCCTTTGGAGGAAAATCCGTCGATTACTCCTAAGATACCCCGGCCCTGTTCGGTTTCCGCCAGAACGACTTCAACCGGATTGGCTGTGGCACAATGGATTCTGGCCACCTCAGGTACATTCTGGATGGTGTTCAGAATGTTGATGGGAAACATATCCCGCATAAAGATGATGAACGTGTGACCGGCGGACAACGCATAAGCATTGTCCCTGGCCAGCTGGATCAGCCCCTCATCCGTGCCGCTGTGTCGGACCAGGCATTCCATGGATGCTTCACAGAACGCCACCCCGAACTGGGCGTTGGGAACGGTACAGACGATAGCTTCATGGATATCTTCCACAGTTTTGATGAAATGAGCATGCCCTAAAATGAAATTCAACGATTCCGGATTTTCAATGGCCATGGTTTTTAGTTCCATAAAACACTCCTCTCTGAAAAGTGATATTACATTTCTGGATAATGTTTTTTGACAGACGAGTCATCTTAACGCAACCGTGTCATAAAAAAAAGGGCAAATGCAAAGGACGGATTCCGGTCAATGTTTTCCTTGACAACCATGTGGATTCATGTAAAAAAGTTTGATTGAGCGCTCGTTCATGTCGGGAATTGTCGGGTAGCCGCAGAGCGGTTTTTTTCAAAGGCACCCCGGAGATCAATTAAGGAGTGGTGATTTTGTGGTAAAGGACAGGAAAAGAAAACAACGGGCAACCGATCCCGAGGTTCCCACCCAGATCAAGAATCCTGAGCTGGTCAAAGAACGGAGACGTCATATTATCGATGCCACTGTCACCCTGTTTATTGACCACGGATACCATAAAACCACGACCCGTATGATTGCCAGGGCTGCGGGGTTTTCCATCGGTTCGCTGTATGAATATGTCAGCTCCAAGGAAGATTTGTTGTATCTGGTGTGTAAAACCATCCATGAGGAGGTGCAGAAGGCAGTGGAAGATGCTCTGGCAGACAGCACCGGAGACAGGGAAATCCTTGCCCGGGTGATCAGTCACTATTTCAGGGTCTGTGACAGCATGGCCGACCATATTCTGCTTATGTACCAGGTGACCCAGTTTCTGCCTAAAAAGTGGCAGGAACGGGTGTTGACCAATGAATTGAATATCACTGACATTTTCATTACCACCTTGAACCGGATGTCGGGGAAAAACAGTTTTCCGAAACTGGATGCCGCCATTGTCAATCTTGTGGGGCATAATATTTCGGTATTGGGGCAGATGTGGGCATTCCGTCGCTGGCATCTGCAAAAGCAGTTCACCATTGACCAGTACATCATCATTCAGACTGATTTTTATTCTCGGACTTATATTTTAAAAGGAGTTGTCATGACTCAAGAAACTCAGCCGTATATCCCGAAACACGCCATCAAGATCGTCACTGCCACTTCTTTGTTTGACGGCCATGATGCCGCCATCAATATTATGAGACGAATCCTTCAGGACACCGGCGCAGAAGTCATCCATATCGGCCACAATCGATCAGTCAAGGAGGTGGTGGACGCCGCAGTCGAAGAAGATGCCCAGGCATTGCCGTATCCAGTTACCAGGGCGGGCACATGGAGTATTTCAAGTATATGAAGGACCTGCTGGATGAACAGGGAGCCTCCCATGTCAAGATTTTCGGCGGGAGCGGTGGGGTGATCATTCCCGCGGAAATGGCGGAACTGCACGCATACGGCATCACCCGGATCTATTCCCCTGAAGACGGGGCCAAAATGGGGCTCCAGGGCATGATCAACGACATGATGCGGTCCATGGACGGGCCGAGTGTGGATTTTGATCACCTGGCATACGACCGGCTGGGTGTGGACAACAAGCTGACCATCGCCCGGTTCATCTCTGCGGTCCAGGAGGCCGGCGCCAATGATCCGGACCGGCTGAAAAAGATCCTAGGAGACCTGGCTCCTGCGGTGGAATCAAAGAAACATCCCGGTCATCGGTCTCACCGGCACTGGAGGGGCGGGGAAATCCTCTCTGACCGACGAACTGATTATCCGTGTCCTGAGAGATCTGCCGGATGTGACCATTGCCGTGATCTCGTGCGACCCCTCCCGCCGTAAGACCGGCGGGGCCCTTCTGGGGGACCGGATCCGGATGAATGCCATTGACAGCGACCGGGTCTACATGCGGTCTCTGGCCACTCGTCGGTCCCAGACCGAGCTGCCGGAATCCCTTCCCCATGCCGTGACCGTGGCAAAGGCGGCGGGGTTTGATTTGATCCTGGTGGAACCGCCGGTATCGGCCAAGGGGATTCCCGGGTGGTGGATCTGGTGGATGTGTCCGTGTATGTGATGACTGCGGAATACGGGGCCCCTCCCAGTTGGAAAAAATTGACATGCTGGATTATGCTGACCTCGTGGTGGTTAACAAATATGAGAAAAAAGGATCGGAAGATGCCATCCGGGATGTCAGAAAGCAGGTGCAGCGCAACCGCAAGGCTTGGGACAAGGACCCGAAACAGATGCCGGTTTACGGTACCATCGCCTCCAAGTTCAATGACGACGGGATTACCGCTTTTACCACGCCTTGCTGGATCAGATCAACCAGGCCAAGGCACCCGATTCAGCTCATCCATTCCCCGCACTGATGTGAAAGAATCCTCATCCAAAACCATTATCATTCCGGGCGAACGCACCCGGTACCTGGCCGAGATCGCAGACGCCGTCCGGCAGTACCATCAGGCGACTGAAGATCAGGCCGAGGCCGTCCGCCGGAGGTGGCACCTGTTATCGGCCCTGGAAGAACTGGGGGGCCGGGAACCGGATGCGGACCTGGACATGAATCAGGCCCTGACCGGACTGAAACTGGCCCTGGCAGACGCTCGGGAACAAGTGGCACCGGAAACCGATGAGCTGATCGATCAGTATCAGGCCAGTTCCCTGGCTTTTGAAAAAGACGAGTTTGTTTACCAGGTCAGAGACAGGGAATTTCGGGTACCCTTGTATACAACGTCCCTGTCCCACTCAAAAAATTCCCAAGATCGCACGGCCTGGGTTTTCCGATCCAGGAGACCAGTACCGGTGGATGAGAAAGGAAAATTTTGCCGGCCAGTTCCCCTATACCGCCGGTGTGTTTCCGTTGAAACGGGCCGATGAAGACCCCACCCGGATGTTTGCCGGAGAAGGCGGGCCGGGCGACACCAACCGCCGGTTCAAACTTTTGTCTTCCGCCTATCCTGCCAAGCGGCTGTCCACGGCGTTTTGATTCGGTAACCCTTTACGGGTTTGACCCTGACCGGCGACCTGACATCTACGGCAAGATCGGCACTTCCGGGGTGAGCATCTGCACGCTCGAGGATGTCAAGGTCCTTTATGACGGGTTTGACCTGTGCGCCCCCAACACCTCGGTGTCCATGACCATTAACGGCCCGGCCCCCATGATGCTGGCCATGTTCCTGAATACAGCCATCCATCAGCAGATGGATAAATTTGAAAAAGATCACGGCCGCAAACCCGATGAAAAGGAAGCCGCAAAAATCAGGACCTTTGCCCTGTCTTCGGTGCGGGGTACGGTCCAGGCTGATATCCTCAAGGAGGATCAGGGGCAGAATACCTGCATTTTTTCCATTGAATTTGCCTTGAAAATGATGGGGGATATCCAGCAGTATTTCATTGATCACCAGGTGAAAAATTTTTATTCCGTGTCCATTTCCGGGTATCATATTGCCGAAGCCGGGGCCAACCCCATCACCCAGCTGGCGTTGACCCTGGCCAACGGGTTTACCTATGTGGAATACTACCTGTCAAGGGGTATGGACATTGATGAATTCGCCCCGTCCCTGTCCTTTTTCTTTTCCAACGGCATGGACCCGGAATACACAGTGATCGGCCGGGTGGCCCGCCGCATTTGGGCCGTGGCCATGCGGTACAAGTACAAGGGCAATGACAAATCTCAGAAGCTTAAATACCATATCCAGACCTCGGGCCGCTCCCTGCATGCTCAGGATATTCAATTCAACGACATCCGCACCACGCTCCAGGCGTTATGCGCCATTTACGATAACTGCAATTCGCTGCACACCAATGCGTTTGACGAAGCCATCACCACCCCGTCTGCGGAATCGGTACGGCGGGCTTTGGCCATCCAGCTGATCATCAACCGGGAATGGGGTTTGGCTAAAAACGAAAACCCGCTCCAGGGCTCTTTTATCGTGGATGAGCTCACGAACCTGGTGGAAGAAGCCGTGCTGGTGGAATTCGAGCGCATCACCGAGCGGGGTGGGGTCCTGGGTGCCATGGAGACCGGGTATCAGCGGGGCAAGATCCAGGAAGAGTCCATGTATTACGAGCATCTCAAACATTCAGGCAAGCTGCCGCTGATCGGCATCAACACCTTTGAGGACCCGGATGCGGATTATGCGGATCTTGCCAATCATCTGGAGCTGTCAAGAGCAACTGAGGCCCAGAAAGACGTCCAGCTGGAACGGCTGGATGCGTTCAAGGCGACTCACCAGAATGAACGGGAAATAGCCCTGAAACGGCTCCAGGAGACGGCTTTGTGCGGCGGGAACATGTTTGCGGAGCTGATGGAGACCGTGAAGGTCTGTTCTTTAGGTACCATCACGGGTGCGTTGTACGAAGTGGGGGGCAAGTACCGCCGAAACATGTAATCCTCCGGTTTAACCTGCTGGAACAGGAACAATGCCGCCTGTATTTCAAATTTCGGCAGAGTGCCGCCCTGGCGGGAAACACTTGCAATGGACAAAAACAGTTGATAGATTACAGCTGCAATATAGCGATTAATGACAGAACAAGCACAAGGAGAGCAATCCATGGAGAATGCCGTCATCGTCAGCGCCGTCCGAACACCACTGGTAGTTTCGGTGGGATGCTGAGTACCATAGGGCACCGATCTGGGGGCATGGTCATCAAGGAAGCCGTCGTACGCGCCGGTATCGAATCTTCCCAGGTCAATGAATGCATCATGGGCATGGTGCTGCCATGCGGCTACGGCCAAAACCCTGCCAAACAGGCCGTGGTCAAGGCCGGGCTGCCCTGGGAAGTGGAAGCCATTACCGTAAACAAAGTGTGCGGATCATCTCTGAAGGCAGTGATGCTGGCAGCCCAGGCCATCCAGTGCGGGGACGCCGATGTAGTGGTGGCCGGTGGCATGGAGACCATGAGCAAGGCACCTTACTACATGGACAAGGCCCGCTGGGGGCACCGCATGGGTCCCGGCCGGATCGAGGACCACATGATCCATGACGGATTGTGGGATATTGTGAATGATTTTCACATGGGCATGTCCAATGAGCTGTGTTCGGAACGCTGGGAAGTGTCCCGTGAGGACCAGGACCGGTATGCGGCCGAATCCTACCGCCGGGCCTGCGATGCCGTGGCATCGGGCCGGTTCAAAGATGAGATCATGCCGGTGCACGTGCCCCAGCGAAAGGGGACCCCAAACTGTTTGACACGGATGAATGCCCCCAGGAAACCACGTTGGAACGGCTGTCCAAAATGAAACCCGCGTTTAAGAAAGATGGGGTGGGCACGGCCGGTAATGCCTCCATCATATCAGACGGTGCGTCCGCCGTGGTGGTCATGAGTGAAAAAAGGCAAAGGAACTGGGTTGCCCCATCATGGCTCAAATCGGTGCCCAGGCTTCCTATGGCATAGACATGAAATATGTGCTGATGGCACCGATTTATGCCATCCCCAAGGTGTTGAAAAAAGAAGGGATCAATGCTGGCGATATCGATCTGTTCGAGATCAACGAGGCATTTTCCGGGACATCGAGCGCCATCAATAAGGTGTTGGAGCTGAATCCTGAAAAAGTCAATGTCAATGGCGGGTCTGTGGCATTAGGACATCCCATCGGCGCATCCGGTGCAAGGGTGTTGACCACATTGCTGTATGAAATGAAAAAAAGAGATGTCCATCAGGGACTGGCTTGTCTGTGTTTAGGCGGTGGAGAAGCCGTGGCTCTGGTGGTTCGTCGGTGATGCCATCAATGGAACGATAATGACTTAAACATTTAACAGGAGAAAAAATGGATATAAAGACTTTTGGTGTAATTGGTGCCGGCCAGATGGGCAACGGCATTGCCCAGGTGGCTGCAGTTGCCGGTCTGTCAGTGATCATGAGCGATATCAAACCGGAATTCTGCGACAAGGGAATGGCCTTTATCACCAAAAACCTGGATCGGATGGTCAAAAAGGAAAAGATCAGCGAAGCGGACAAAACCGCTGTTTGGAACGGATCACCACCACCACGGATCTAAACGATATGGCCAAGGTGGATTTTCTGGTGGAAGCCGCCGTGGAACGGGAAGATCTGAAATTCAATATATTTAAGGATCTGGACAAAATTTGTCCTGAACATGTCATTCTGTCCACTAACACCTCTTCCATTCCCATCGGCCGGATTGCGGCACAGACCTCCCGGCCGGACAAGGTCATCGGCATGCATTTCATGAACCCGGTCCCGGTGATGAAGCTGGTGGAGGTGATTCGAAGCATTGCCACTTCGGATGAAACCTTTGACATCACCTGGAAACTGTCGGAAAAATTCGGCAAGACTCCGGCACAGGCCAGCGATTATCCCGGTTTCATTGCCAACCGGATTCTTCTTCCCATGATCAATGAGGCCGTGTTCTGCCTTTATCAGGGCGTGGGAACAGCGGAAGATATCGACACCGTGATGCGCTTGGGCATGAATCATCCCATGGGGCCCCTAGCCTTGGCCGATCTCATCGGTCTGGATACCTGTCTGGCTATTATGGAAACCTTGTATGAAGGGTTCAAGGATTCCAAATACCGGCCCTGCCCATTGCTCAGAAAATATGTGGAAGTGGGCTGGCTGGGCAGAAAAACCGGCAAAGGGTTTTATGAATATTGATGAACAGCTGTGCAGTATTGTTCCGGCAAAGGAACTGACGACCCGGATTCATGATTTTCAGAACCGGTTGAAAAACCAGGGCCTTGACGGGGCCCTGGTCCTCCAAAAAGCAGATCTGTTTTACTTCACCGGCACTACCCAGAACGGATGGCTCTATGTTCCGGATGACGGGGATGTTGTGCTCATGGTGTTCAAGAATGTGGAACGGGCCAGGGCCGAGACCCATTGGCCGGTGATTCCGGTTTTGAGTCCGAAAAAAATTCCGGGAGCCTTGAGGGATCATGGCCTGGATCTGCCTGAAAAACTGGGTATGGAACTGGATGTGCTGCCCACTTCCCAGTATCTGATGTTCAAAAAGATTTTCAACACTTCCGTCATTCAGGATGTGTCTTTTGAAATTCGGTCTCAGCGGGCTGTGAAGTCCGAATTTGAGATCCAGTGCATCCGGAAGGCGGCCTTCATGGCGGACCGGGTGGCAGAACAAGTGATGGCGCTGATCAAGCTCGGGATGCCGGAGATCGAACTGGCCGGGCTGCTGGAAGCCCATGCGCGAAAACTGGGGCATCAGGGACTGATCCGTATGCGGATGTGGGACAATGATCTGTTTACGGCCACATCATGTGCGGGGCCGGCGCGGCTGTGCCGGGTGCGTTCGCTTCTCCCACGGCCGGGGCCGGGCTTAATCCCAGTATCGGCCAGGGCCCGGGCCGGGATGTGATCCGCGCCAATGAACCGGTGCTGGTGGATTACGTGTTTCGCTGGACGGATATCTTGCGGATCATGCACGGATTTTTTCTTTGGGGCCTGTGCCGGGTGACCTGGAAAACGCCCACGAAGCCATGCTGTCAATCCAGGACGCGGTGAGCCGGGCCGCGGTTCCGGGGGCTGTGACAGGAGACCTCTATGAACAGATGATCGCCATGGCCGATGATCTGGGGGTATGGGGATTATTTTATGGGAGCGGCCTATCCGAAAATCCGGTTTACGGCCCATGGCTTAGGTATTGAATTGGATGAATTTCCGTTTATCGCCAAGGGCCAGACCATGGCGCTGGCATCGGGCATGGTCCTGGCTTTGGAACCCAAAGTGATTCTGCCGGGTAAGGGGGTCATGGGAATCGAAAACACCTGGCTTGTCACAGAAACCGGGCTGGAACGATTGACCCGGTTTCCCGATGAGGTGTGCGTGTTAGCCTGAGCCGACGGGAACCAACCGGGAGGAGGATCAGAGCTCTTCCAGAATTATTCGGGCCTTTTCCGCCCCCTTGAAATCGGATTGAATCCGTAAAGCATTCTCCAGCGCGGTTCTGGCATCCCCGGACCGCCCCAGTTCATGGTAGGCCAGACCTAAATGATAGAAGAAAATGGGGTTGGACCCGTCAATGTCAATGGCCGCTTCAAATTCCATGACAGCACTGTCATAAAGGGCTTTTTTGAAGTAAACCCACCCCAGCGTGTCCATGACCGCAGGCACCTGCCGGGTCTGTCGTCTGGCCTGTCTGGCCAGATCCAGAGCCTGGTCCAGATGGATTCCCTGATCCGCGTAGAGGTAAGCCAGGTTGTTGAGAGCCGGAATAAGATCAGGATCGATTTCCAGCGCTTTTTTGTAGTGGGTCTGCGCCAGCTCGACCTGTTCCTGCCGCTCGTAAAGCGTACCTGCCAGGGTATGGGCAGACGCTTGTTCCGGGTGTTTTCAAGGAGAGCCGTGTATATCTGAATCGCATCCGCAATGCGGTTCTGGCCGTGAAAATTTTTCCCAGACTCAGATACGGTGTGATAAAGGAAGGGTTCTGGGCAATAGCCTGTTTATAGGTGTTTAAAGCACTTTCCAGCTGATTGTCCGCCAGAAGAATATTGCCTTTAAGGTTGAGAATCACAGCCGCTATCTCAGGGTCTTCCCCCCTGGCGGCAAAATGTTCGTCACAGCGCGCCATTGCCTGATCAAATTTTTGTTGCGTGGCATACAAAGCGATCAGGCTGGAAAATACATCCATCAGATCCGGATCGATCTGCAGGGCCTGATTCAGATGAATGATTGCCCGGTCAGCATTATTTTCTGTCTGCTCAAGGATTCCCAGGCGATAAAACGCTATTGGATTTCCAGGGGCGGCTTGTGCCAGCGTTTCAAAAATCGATCGGGCCTCCAAAGTCTGCTGGGTCTCCATCAGGGTGTTCCCCAGGAGAATCCCTGCCTGGTAGTGATCCGGCACTTGTTTAAGGATCTGTCTGGCATGGGTTTCCGCCAGTGCCATATCCCCCTCCCGGAGATGGATTTTTCCCAGCAGTAGGCGGGCCTGATACAGGTTGGTGTTTTTCAAGCGCAGTGGCCAGCAGCGATTTGGCCTGTGCCGTATCATTCTTTTTTCCAAAACCGATCCCAGCAGGTAGTATGCCTGGCCGGATTCCGGATCTTCCTGGATCAATTTTCGAAATAACGCCTCTGCGGCATCCAGATCATTGGTTTCAGCCAGAATTTTGCCTTTAAGGATTCTGGCTGGGAAGAAACCGGGCCGCTGATTCAAGATATTATCCACTATCTCTTGTGATTGAGAGATCATTTTCCGGGAAAAATAAAAGTCTGCACAGGCGGTCAGTATCCCGTGGTTGTCCGAGGCCAGGTTCACGGCTTTGCGGATATAAGACTCTGCATCGTTGAATCTGCTGTCGGGAATGCAGGTCAGCGGTTAACATGTGGGCATTGAGGTTTTTTGGGGCTTTTTCCAGGGCCGAAGAAAATTGATGCGCCGCTTTATCAAAATCTTTGCGTGTCAGGTAAAAGCTTCCTAAAAATATATGGGGATCCGGGTCCGAAGGCGCCTGCGTGATGCGATTTTCAATCAATGCTTCTGCGGCTGCCATATTATTGCGGGAAATGTAGAAGTCAAACAGGTCTTGTAAACCCGTTCAGAATCAGGTTCCAGTTCCAGGGCTTTTTTCAGGCTGGATTCAGCATCTGCGTACCTGGCCCT
>LQAG01000162.1_pt1 | contig 27596 bp, 33 predicted proteins | sample 1535801 | NCBI WGS metagenome assembly LQAG01 (sample SAMN04331584, study PRJNA305678) | bioreactor metagenome | isolation source: bioreactor_3 inoculated with Wadden Sea sediment 1st replicate of a... | place: Germany:Bremen | reverse complement strand
GGGTCCAGACCTGTTTGACATTCCCATCATGCTTGAATATAATCTAATTTTTTCAGGAATCCGATATGACGCTTTTAGATATCTGCCCGATGGAAACATGGGAAGCTCTGGAAATTGAGCTGTATGACAAATTCAATCTACAGGGATCGGTGTTCAACCCGGAAGGTATCCGCATCACCCAGGTGAAAAATTTTTCCAACCCCCTGTGCCCTGCCATCAAAGCGGTGGAAAAAGGCCAGACCTTCATCTGTTCAGCCGCCCACATGAACATGACAGCCATGGTGAAACAATCTCGCAAACCAGCGGTGGAAGAATGCGATGCCGGCCTAACCAAACTGGTGGTTCCCATTTATTACAAAGATGAATTCGTGGGCGTGGCCGGGGGATGTGGGCTGCGGCCACGGGGAGAATCCGTGGACACCTTTGCCGTATCAAAAATCGCGGACATGGATGAGGAACAGGTGAAACAGCTGGGATCCGGCGTTCCCTCCATCTCCGAAGAAACCGTTTCACAGGCCGTTGATTTCATCCAGGAACGGATTGAACAGATCCTGACGTCATGCGATTCAACCCAGTGATCCATAGATGACGGATCCGGCCTTTGCCAGGCGGGTCAAACGGCGGGTGACCGCCAGAACCCATGAATTTTTCGCTGTGTGCCCGCCGGACTCAGGCAGGTGTGTGCCCGGGAACTGACCCATCTGGATGCCCGGATTCACGATATCCGGACCATACCGGCGGGGTGTCTTTTCAAGCCAGAATCATGGACGTCTGTCTGGCTAATCTCCGGCTTCGCTCTCCCTCCCGCATCCTCATGCGCCTGGCCCGATTCAGAGCCAGGCGTTTTACACATCTGGAAAAAAAAACTGTGTGACATTAACTGGAACCTGTTTCTTCCGGCCGGCACAGATCCGGCCATTCAAGTGAGCGCCCGAAAATCCCGGCTCTACCATTCCGATGCCATTGCCGAGAGATGCCGCCCCATTGTCCGGGCGGCCTTGGGGCCGGACCGGGTCAAACCACTTTCTGTGATGCGTTCAATCCATCCCAGACCCTCATGATCCGAACCGAAAATGACCGCTTCGACATCTCTCTGGACATGTCTGGCCCGCCCCTGTTCAAACGGGGCATTAAAACCCGGGTGGCCGCCGCGCCATTGCGGGAAAACCTGGCCTTTGCCATCCTGAATGCCGCCGGATTCACCGGACAGGACGTGCTCATGGATCCCATGAGCGGGTCAGGCACGTTTGCCATTGAAGGGGCCATGATCCAGGCCCGCATTCCACCCGGATTTTACCGCAGATTTGCTTTTGAAACCTGGCCCGGGATCAGCCCGGCGGCATTTGCCCATGCCCGGACACGCTTGGCACAGCAGTTTTCAAATGTCCATGCCGTCTTCGCCTTTGATAAGGACCCGGAAGCCATGACCATCCTTTCCACCAATCTGTCCACCCATGAATTTCTGGCGCCGGTGCAAACCGCTCAGCTGGATTTTTTCGACCTGATGCCGGAACGGTTAACGACTCAAAAGGGCGTGATCGTGTTGAACCCGCCTTATGGCAGGCGCCTGGAACACCTTAGGGACACAGCAGCTTTTTACCGGGAAATCACCCGAAAACTGGCAGCGGACTTTCACGGCTGGCGGGTGGGGCTCATTTTCCAGGCAGACAGTTCCGCCATCTGAACACCCTTGATCTTCAGCCGTTTCCGTTCTTCCACGGCGGTCTGGATCTGGCCGCGGGCATCGGCCTGATTTGACCCCGAAGTTTAAACCGGAATTTCTCAAAATCCATTGGAAATCACCTGAAAATTGTGATTAACTGGGTGCATGAAACAATTTGTTTTGTTCATCCTTTTTGCGCTCGCAGCGATTTTGGCCGACCGTTTTTCCGTTGCTGATGCCGGTCCTGTGGACAACGGGATCTGGGCTGTGCTGCTTAAAACCCATGTCACTGACGGCCGGGTAGACTATGACGGTTTCAAACAGGATGAAGCCAGACTGGACCAGTACCTGGCCGTTTTAAGTACCACGGACCCCCAGGCCCTGTCCCGCAGACACCAGTTCGCATTTTACATCAACGCCTATAACGCTTTTACCATCAAGCTGATTCTGACCCGGTACCCGGGCATCAATTCAATCAAGGAGATCAGCAGTTTCTTTTCCAATCCCTGGAGCAAAAAATTCATCCCCCTCAACGGATTCACGGTGAGCCTGGACCATATCGAACATGACATCCTCAGGCCCCGTTTCAAGGACCCCAGGGTTCATTTTGCCATCAACTGCGCGGCCAAAAGCTGCCCTCCGCTTTCCGGCACGCCCTATGAAGGAGACACCCTGGAAACGCGGCTGGATGAGCGGGCTCGGCAGTTCATCAACGATCCGAAAAATACTTTTTTGAAAGGCAGCACCTTGTTTATCAGCCGGATTTTCAAATGGTTTGAAGACGATTTTTCAGGCAATCCCCAGGGGTTTATCCGGCAATATGCGGATGCCCCATTAAAACAGGCCTTGAAAGAGGCATCTGACCGGGGGGAAATCCATCTTGAGTACCTGCATTACGACTGGACGTTGAACCGATAGATACCATCATCAGAGACGCGCTGAGCCGGCAGCCGGGTGTTTCGGACACCCTGGCGCCGATCTCCTGAAATCATCTGCACGCGGAATATTCGGCTGTTTTCCAGACCAGAGGCTGCCTGATTCAAAACGATCTTTTGACCTTTGAATTTCTCTTTCGCCGCCTGTCTCTATAACTTGCCAACCCTCACAGAATCCTGTAATATTAAGATCCATGGCACTTCAGAACAAAACGCTTTCCATCAAAACACGCATTTCCCTGAAACTGTTTTGCACTTCGGTTCTGTCCATTCTAATTTTTACCATTCCGCTCTTTTTTCTGGTTAATCATGCATTAAAAAATTTAGGCCGGTTCGCGGACACGGCCAATACCCGGCAGATCAAAACAATCGCCAGTCAGTTTCTGACCTCAATGGCCCGGGAAAAAGCCCGGAAATATGATGAGATATTTCTGCACGGACAAACATCCGTGACTTTCCTGGGGATTAAAGCCAGTGAAATTTATTCACAACTGAACGCGGGCAATCCTTCCCATTCCCCGCCTCCACCCATGACCCTCAACCCTGACAGCAATATATTCTATACCCCTGAATCCGAACCCCTGATTACGGCATTCTGGGGAGAGACGACCATTTCACCGGCCATTGCCTCGGAACTGAAAGCTCTAACGGAGATCGACCCCTATCTGGCCATGATCCGGAAAAATATCCCATGGGCGGCGGCGGTTCACATCACCACACGGTCCGGTATCGGAAAATTTCACACGTTGAATCCAGACATGCGCCAGGCGCGTTTCAACCTGCCGAACTCCGTTGTTTTCGACCTCCGGGATGGGGAACCCATGACCACCTTTACCCGGCAGCTTGAACCTGATTTTACTTTCCGATGGACCCGGCTCTACAAGAATGATATGGATGCCGGACTGATAATAACCGGTGTTGCCCCATACTGGATGACGACCGCCGCTTCAAAGGAATCGTAGGCATGGACATTCCCTTGAACCATCTCATTCAGGATCTGGATGCCGGGCACCCGGTTTTTCAGATCCGGAAGAGCATCGCGGTGATTATTTCGCCTTTCTCATGGATGCACACGGTCGTCTGATCTCTTTCCTTTTACGCACCTGTCCCTGTTCGGACTGGATAAGGATATCCGTCATTTCAAGAACTCCAGCGACATCCTGCCCCTGAACCTGTCTGATTCCCGTCTCCCGGTTGTGGCAGAGACCGCTCAGCACATTCTGGAATCGATGGGTCACCAAGACACTCTGACCATTAACGACCAGTCCTATGTCCTGGCATCCCACCGTCTGCAGCAAACTGGGTGGTACATCGGGCTAGTCAGCAGTGAAAACGGCCTGCTTCATTCGATCCGGCAGACACGCGAAGTGATGGAAAACAACCTCTCAGGGATCTTGAAGAGTTTCATGATTTATGCCGGGATCATTTTTCTGGTGGCACTGGGGTGCAATTATCTGGGGGTCAGGCGGTTTATCCGCCCGCTTCGGCAATTGACCCTTCTGACACGCCAGATATCCCGGGAAGGCTATTCGGAAAAAGCCCCGGAAAACCGCAATGATGAAATCGGGGAGCTGTCCCGGGCCTTCAATGAAATGACCCACCGGCTGCAATTGTCCCAGCAGAGGGAAAAAGAACATATCCAGGTGCTGTCCCGCCAGGCCGCCCGGCTGAAAGAACTCAACGAACACCTGGTCTATTCAGATGAAACCGAACGAAAGACGATTGCATCGGACCTGCATGACAGCGTTGTCCAGACCCTGGCCATGGGGATTCACGAACCAAAACCTGATCGAATCCGATGAACCGCCCCGGCAGGACCAGATCCGGACCATTCAAATCATTCTGGAACAGGCAATCCGGGAGATCCGAACACTGATTTACAGACTGTCTCCCCCGATTCTGGATGATTTTGATATCGATATCGCCATTGGTGCACTGATCGAAGAAACCAATGACCGGGAAGGCACAGCATACCATTATGTCAATCATATCTCCGCTCCCGTTCCCTTGTCTCATGCCCTGAAGATCACCCTGTACCGGGCCTTGGATGAACTGATGACCAATATTCAGAAACACGCCGGTACGCAAACCGCCACCATTCAGCTCTGGAACACAGGATCGGACATCTGCCTTCAGGTGGAAGATTCAGGGGCGGGAATGGATTGTCAGACATTTAAACCATCCCGGAACCACGGATTCGGTCTGTACAGCCTGTCTGAACGGATTCAGAATTTCGGCGGGACCCTGACCGTCGTCTCCACCCCGGCAAAGGGACGAAAATCACCCTGACCGCACCGGTCAACCCAATGGAATCCCATACCCATGAAGAAAAAAACCATCCTCATCGTGGATGACCACCGGGTCTTTCACCACGGAATCGCTCAAGCCTTGGATGCCACCGGTGAATTCACTGTGACCGGGCGGGCCGTTAACGGTATCCAGGCTGTTTCCCTGGCCGAAAAAATCTGTCCGGATCTCATCCTCATGGATATCAGCATGCCGGATCTCAACGGCATGGAAGCGACCCGGAGAATTCTGGCCGCCAATCCGGGCATCCGCATTTTGGCCCTGTCCATGCATGCGGAAAAAATTTATGTCAAAGGCATGCTCAATGCCGGTGCATCTGCCTATGTGCTTAAATCCTGTTCTTTCAAGGAGCTAATGACTGCCATTAAAGCGGTTTTGGTCGGACATATGTACGTGAGTCCGGAAATCACCCATCTGCTGGTGACCGGTTCACCGGATCGGTTGAGCCTTTTGTCCAAGAGGGAAAAACAGGTTCTGGTGGGGATTGCCGAAGGTCACAGTTCCATGGAAATTGCGGAAACTCTGCATTTAAGCGTGAGAACCATTGATGTCCACCGACGGAATCTCAAATCCAAACTGGGCATTCAGGGCGTGGCCGATCTGACCCGGTACGCCATTGCCAAAGGACTGGTCTCACCAGCTCCCTGAGTCGCTCACCGCTCACTCACATAGGCTGGCAGAACCCCACCTTTTGAAAACACAATCTGCCACAACTGGTTGCTCCGGGCCCTGAACGTTCCGGCACAGGCCAGCAGGTAATAGGTCCACATGCGGTAGAACCGGTGATCATAGGCATACCTGATTTTCTCCCAGTTCGTCACAAAATTGTCATGCCAGGCCATCAACGTGGGGTCGTAATCCGGGCCGAAATTGTGCCAGTCTTCCAGCACAAAAAAATCTTCAGCCGCCTCGGTGATCTGTCGGCTAGACGGCACCATGGAATTGGGAAAAATATATTTGGAAACCCAGGGATCGCAGCTGCGGACCGACCGGTTTCCGGCAATGGTATGCAGCAGGAAAAGCCCCTGATCTTTCAGGCACCGGTTCACCACGCCCATAAAGGTCTTGTAGCAGGCTTTGCCCACATGCTCGAACATGCCCACGGACACAACACGGTCAAAGGATTCATTCAAGTCCCGGTAATCCTTGAGCCGGATCTCCACAGGCAATCCACGGCACCGCTCTCTGGCCAGGTTCACCTGTTCTTTAGATACGGTGACACCCATTACGCTTACCTGATATGTCCGGGCCATATATGCGGCCAGGCCTCCCCATCCGCAACCGATATCCAGCACCCGCATCCCCGGAGACAGCTTTAATTTGCGGCAGATCAACGCCATTTTGGCTCCTGGCCGTTTCCAAGGTATCGGCTTTTCCCAGTACCCGCAGGAATAATTCATGGATTTGTCCAGCATTAGGGAAAACAGGTCATTGCCGATATCATAATGCCGACGGCCGATCTCGAACGCCCTGAATTTCCCCGGAGATGCCGCCAGCATGGCCTTGAACCGGCACCACGCAGCACGGATGGACTTTCCGGCTTTTTCATCCAGCCGGGCCCTTAGAATTTTATCAAAAAACTGATCCAGCCGGGGCATTCCCACCATCCGTCCATGTAACTTTCTCCCAAAGCCATGGAACCGCCGGCCACCAGGCGTTTATAGAAAAGGTTTCGTCCCACCTGAATATCCCACGGCCGTGAACCGTTTATTTCCACACCTGCAGAGGTGAATAGATCCCTGACCATTTTTTGAGAAGAAGAAAAGTTCATGCCACTGCCTCCGTTGAAACCTTGAAGAATGATCACTGCAATGCATTTTATCACAGCTTCATGCAGGCATCAAAACAAAAAAAAGTCGGGGGAGGTGCCGGGGTCAGAGAGAGATCACTTTGGTGGCCAGCTGCATGGCCGTCATGATATCCAGCATATTGGTGGTCTCGCCCACCTGTTTTTCATTGAGCAGACCAAAATGGGTCAGACAGGTTCCGCAGACCCAGATGGAGACGGATTGCTTTTCATATTCACGCAGCGTTTCCAGAACAAGAGACCCTGAAATGGTCAGCTTGACACCATTGTTGACAAATACCAGCCGCCACAGTTCATCTCCCATTTCAGCCAGGGTTTTTATAAAACTGATCATCAGCTTTCGCCCCAGGTCATCGTCTCCGGAACCCATCCGGTCCGAAGTGATGAGCACCAGTATCTTCCGGGTCTCCTCCCCGTGATCGGAATCCGGGACTTTCGCCCTGGTTTCAATACTATCGGCGGCATTGTCTTCCTTTCCTGAATTCGAGGTATCCACGCCGGAGACTGTGAATGACCCGTCTTGTCCAGTTGACATGGTCTCATATCCCCTGGTTCCCAGAAACCGGGAAACATTTTCCACGGCCGCCTCATTGTCCACCTGGACGTTCAACCGAGAAGGCCGGTCAGTATCCACTGCCTGTTTGGCCATCAATACGGCTGGGGGCAGGCCAGTCCCCGGGCATCAATATTCGTTGTCATTTTTTTATTCTCTCATTTATGAATGGGTTAATTTTTTTATGTCCGCCATTATCATTCCGGATTGTCAGACCACCTCAATGATTCCGGGGTTTCGGTCCGATACTTCCCCGATGACAGCGGCACGGGTTATTCCCTGACCGTGCAGAGCCGCCACAAGGTCACGGGCCTGTTTTCCGGACATCCCATGAGCAGGCCGCCCGAGGTCTGGGGATCGAACAGAAGATCCCGAAGAGCCGGGTGGATAGTCCCGCTCAGTGAAACCATGGCGCTCCGGAACTGACGGTTTCGGAAGGCCCCCCCCGGCACCAGGCCCATTTCGGCAAATTCCAGTGATCCGGGGATCAGGGGAACCTGATCGCTGATTATACGAACCCCGGCCGGCGTGCCGCTCACCATCTCCGCCAGGTGTCCCAGCAGGCCGAATCCGGTGATATCCGTGCAGGCGGAAATGGGGAACCGGGCCATGACGCTGGCCGCATCCCGGTTCAACGCAGCCATCAGTTCTGTTATCTCACGGATCTGGTCCCGGGAAGCCAGCCCGGCTTTGACTGCGGTGTTCATGACACCGGTGCCCAGGGTTTTGTGAGAACCAGCCGGTCACCGGGTTCAATCCCTGATTGGCCAATATCCTGTCCGGATGCACAAAGCCTGTGACAGACAATCCATACTTGAGTTCATCATCTTCCACACTGTGCCCTCCCAGCAGCACGGTGCCGGATTCTTCCAGGATGTGGATCCCGCCGGCCAAAATTTTCTCAAAACCGCCAAATCCATGGACCCCAGAGGAAACGCCACCAGATTCATGGCGGTTTTGGGAATCCCCCCATGGCATAGACATCGGACAGCGCATTGGCGGCGGCAATACGGCCAAAATCATAGGGATCATCAACAATGGGCGTAAAAAATCCACCGTCTGAATCAGGGCCAAATCATCACTGATCCTGTAGACGCCAGCATCATCGGCCGTCCCCATCCCTACCAGAACATTTTTATCTGTGGGAACGGTCAATCCGTCCAACGCTGCCGCCAGGTCCCCCGGCGGAAGTTTGGCCGCTCACCCGGCCCCTTTGACACACTGAGTCAACCGGACCGGTTCCAAGCCATTGGTCAATGTCTGATTCATCGCCTCCCCCATGTTCTTTCAATCAATTGGATTGTTTTTTTACCTGTTGGATCAACCTGTTATTATTTCTCATTCCCGACCTCAAATCAAATTTAAAATTTCTGTAGCCGTTACCTGAATGCATAGAAAAAATCGATACCTTTTGCCCTCATATTTCCGATTCAATCAGGCAACGCTCCGAAAACAAACGGTCAAAAATGACACCAAACAAAAAACCAGTATGCCCCACGGTGAATTCACTTTGACCTTATCCCATCAAATTCAGACCTTCCGACCCGCCAAATCATTTGACCAAAACCGCCACATGGGAATGAATTATTCGTGAACTTCGCAGTATTCGTAAATTTAAAGAAATCAAATCCATATATTATTATCCGATATAAACGATAACCGTTCCTAAGGAAAAAAATAAAGCCCGGTTTTGTTCCCGCACGATAGGACACCGCCGGAGAGCTTGAGATATTCGACAAAATGGCCGTTGACAGGGAACCGAGAATGATCGAATTATCGGCGCGGATCAATTCACTTTCATCCGAACTGAGAAAAGGGGCAGGAACCGGCAACACGGCATGTTGAACCGGAATCCCTCGGCACCCTGGGGGCGGAATTGCCCATGAATTCAACAATATTCTTACTGTGATTGCCGGAAACATCGAGCTATCAGCCGATATAATTGAAGATTCGAATCCGGTCCAAGAGTAGTCAAGGAAGTGAGGAACGTCTATTTCCAGGCAAAAGAGGTGGTCCGGAAATAGAATGAACACAGCTTTTTTCAGTGACCCGATATTCTCGACCGGTTCCGTAATATTCTTTCCGAACCTGAAACCGATCTCTGTTTCAAAAAACTGAGATCCGAAATTTTTGGGGAATCGATTCCTTGATCTGTCTTTCAAGCTTATTCCTGCTGTCTTTCAGGATGAGATCGATCCGCTTGTTCCGTCTTTTGTCATGGGCGCGCGAATGAATGACAATGGCCCGGTAGGGGATCTGTCATCTATGGTGACCGTGGTATCGTGATAGCGATAAAAAGCCGGCTGCCTTTTTTCACTGCCGTCGTCTGTCAGAGCCCCAATGTTCCTGCCAATCATCCGCTGCAATCGCGTTTAATATGGCTTTCTTGCACTCGATGAGGTTGGCAGGTAATCGGCTCAAAAAACGGATGTCGCTCTCGACAGCCTTTGCCAGATTTCCAGGCGTGACAAAAGCTGAATCCGCAATGTAAATGGAGTCCCCAAACACGGTGACAGATGTGATGTCAAAATGATGATGCTTCGTGTCCAGCTTGAAGCCGTTAATGGCATTTTGGGATATCTGGGGAAAATCCGGTGGGTGCCTGTCTCATAAAGTTTGTCCATTGCCCGGCCAAGGTTGGTATCATTGAATTCCGCCGGATCAATCGGTTTACCCAGTATCAACTCGGTATCCAGGGCATGCAGGGATTCTTCAAACCGGTACAACGGTTTTCTCCCGGTCACTGTATCGATAACCATTGCCAGTACAACATCTCCGGGAGTAAGCCTCATCTTGGAATCGACCATGGTATTGATAGTTTCAACCAGATTGATTTGTTTCGCGAACTCTCTGACAATGGGTAAAAACTGTATATCGGTGAATTTCCATTTTTCAGTACCTGGCAGTTCCATGATAGCTCCCTTTCTGGTTGGGTTTTATGGAGTTCATCATAAGCTAGCCGATTGTTGTTTATCTAGTCGATCTTTAATTTATTATTTCATCTTTTTCTTCCATGGTTAAATTTTATTTAACTCTCTGGAATAATATGAAATAAAGTATTTAACTTTTGTTTGTATAAGGTGCGGAATGTACGATAAATGCATAATCATCCGTAATTTTTCATGGTCCAAATGATAAAATAATTCATTGACAAGAAAACCCTTTTCCGATAAGTTGGTTGGACAATATTTATTGGTTTGTTTTATCTTTACTATTAGGAACCTATTCAGTAACCATGAATAATCGTCATAAAATCTCGCTATCCGATCACGTAAAACAAGTTCGAAAGGTAAGAGTCCGGGAAGAAATTGCTTCTCAGATTCGGACCTTGATCGAGGAAGGCAAGCTTCAACCGGGAGACAGACTGCCGCCGGAAAGAGAATTGTGTGAGCTTTTCAACGTGTCCAGACATTCTCTGAGAGAGGCTCTCAGAGCCCTTGAACGCAGTCGGTTGATCAATTCCATTCCCGGAAGCGGGAATTACATCGCGATGAATGAGAGTGATGCGGCTAAAGGCATGATAGCCAGCTATCTTTTTGACAAAAAAAGATGAACTGATGGAGATTTTCCAAATCAGGCAGATAATTGAACCGCAAGTGGCCAGAATAGCAGCCCGGAATGCCCAAAAAAAAAATTTAGATCAATTAACAGCTTTTAATGGAAAAAAATAAAGCGCTCCTTTCACAAAAGACGATTGATCAAAGAAAAATTTTCGAGTTTAGACAAAGAACTGCACCTGGAAATAGCCAAAGCAACTCAAAGCAGTATCATTCCCAAACTTGTCGAACGTATCTCAGATCTATTCTCAGAAAGTAGGCATGAATCCATTCTGAGTAAGAGCCGCATGAAGGTTTCATGCCAAGGGCATATTAATCTGATACAGGCTATCCTTGAAAAAAATGAAAACAACGCAACCAAATTGATGGAAACCCATTTAAAAAATGTCGAAGCAGAAGCAATTCGACATCTTGTTTCAACGACAAAAACAACTTCTTCTGGAGAATAAAATAGTAATGTTAAAAAAAAACTGGTTCTTTATCGGCATTGCATTAATGATACTTATTTCTTTTTTCCTGCCCCAAGTAGGGCTGTTTGTCAAACAGTATGAAATTTTGAATATTGGTATTTTTCTTGCTTTTTTTCTGACAGGATTAACTTTGGAAACCTCCAGTATCCTGAATCAGATGAAAGATATAAAAGTCCTGGCAGCGGCCCTATTCTCATCACTGATTTTTTTTTCCTGTCTTTGCCTATTTTCTTGGACAGTTGTTCTTAGGCAGCTGGCCTGATTTTGCTGTTGGTGTTTTGATCATCGGTGCCGCTCCCGTGACCGTCGCTTCTGGTACTGTGATGACAGCTATTGCATTGGGCAATATTCCGTTGAGCCTGTTCATCTGTGTCTTCGGTAATTTCTGCTCAATCATAACCATCCCTATCATTCTCAACATTCTTCTTAAGTTCGGTGACATATCCATTGAACTGCCGGTAGCCCAGATGCTGATCGGCTTGACCATTAAGGTGTTATTACCTACCATTATCGGTCAATGTTTACGTCCCTGGTTAAAACATGGATTGAAGCCTTTCAAATCAAGTATTTCAATATTTAATCAGTGTATTGTTCTTCTAATAATCCTAAATGCTGTGTCCAGTTCTGCAAACCGTATTCTTGAGGTAGGTCCTGTTCTTTTTATTGTGTTTTGTATTTATGATTTTTTTACATATAGTTATACTTCTTTTCAACAGGGGGTTATCCGGGATAATAAAGCTGGACCAACCTTCTACTTCAGCCTTTACCATTCATACATCACAAAAAACCCTAACCATTTCATACCTGGTATGGGCCGGCTATTTTGCAAATTCCCATCCCATGGCACTGATTCCAGCAATTGCTTATCACCTGACTCAGATGATCATGGATACATTTGTCGCACATTGGTTTAGAAATAAAGCAGAGATATTACTAAGGGCATAAATCAGCGACAGCCTTTAAATTGGAGAGCCCAAAATTTTTATTGTATCGGACTTTAAAATTATTTACTAACTTCAAAATTTTGAAAAATTTCTATGGCTTAGTTAATAAAAAACAATTTCCTGTCTTCTCAACGGGTGGCCTATGGGGAAAGAGGGGACGGTGTTGGCAAAAAACCATTTTCAACGGATCGATGGTTTTTCGCGATCATTGGTTTGAAGAGGTTGGCATTCATCTGTCTGTTTGTGATGACTGCCGTAGATTTCGAATTGTTACTGGTTTTTTTACTGTTAATGACCTTGGCGATGGTAACAAATTATCATCTTAACATATAACAAAAACAGGAGGTGAATTGATGGAAAGACAAAAACTTATTACAGGGTTGATCACCGGGATATTTTTACTATCGATCTTTTCTTTTTCCGGTATCGTTCAAGCAGAAAGCAAATATCCCAAAAAGGATATTAAAATGATCGTCATGTGGCGGGCCGGTGGAGGAGCAGATACCGCCACCAGAATCTTCACCAAGCAACTGGAAAAGATCATCGGCCAGAATATCGTGGTCAACAACATTACAGGAGGAGCGGCAACCGTAGGATATTTAGCAGCCAAAACCGCTAAACCAAACGGCTATAATTTAGTGACCATTCAGGGAGATTTGCCAAAGTTTGAACTTATGAATCTTGCGCCCATCGCGATTGACGATTTTGATATCCTTCCGAGCTTTGCCTTCCAATCTCCGGTTTTAGCAGTAAGAGCAGATGCGCCCTGGAACACGGTGGAAGAATTTGTTGCCGATGCACAAAAAAGACCCGAAGAAATTACGGTCGGCATTACCGACATCGGTGGTATTTATCATCAGCCGCTGGTGCTTTGGGAAGATCAGGCGGAATTCAGAATAAGACCAGTCTTTCACAAGGGCTCACCGGCACAAACTGCAGCACTTTTAGGCGGCCATGTGGATGCCAATGTCACTTGGGTGCGGCCTAACATCCCTTACGTAAAAGAGGGGAAAGTCAAGTTTTTGGCCTATATGAGCTTGGAAAGACATCCGGATTATCCTGAAGTGCCGACACTGATTGAGAAAAATTGGAATGTTCACTATGAACATCCTTATGGTGTCGGGGGACCCAAAGGATTACCCGAAAATGCCAAAAAGGTGTTATCAGAAGCAACCAAAAAAGTTTGGGAAATTCCGGAATTCAAAACGGATTTGGAAAAGATGGGACTTTCTGTATTCCGATTAAACGGCTCCGACTTCCAACAGCATATCAAAGAAATGCAGCGGAACTCTGCTAAAGCATTAGAAAATTATTGAAAAAAAGAAAATCGAAATAAAAAAATTTATTATTAGCGCGGCGGGTTTTGATTTCAAGACCTGCCAATCAAGGACATTATCGTGATTTCGGAATGGATCATTAGTCTCACCACGCTTATTATCAGTATATATTTTTTATCCTCACGTTCCAATTTCCGGAAGTGAGCATGGATCCCGGAGGGTTAAGTTTTTTCCCGCGTATTTTGTGTCTAATCTGTGGATCCGCCTCATTAGTGATGATTGCAAAATTGATCCGGAATAGAGGAGAAAGCGAGAATAGCCCCGTAAAATTCACTCGCTATTTTCTATCAGCTTGGAAAAAGAATATAAAAATCAGTGAATATGACTATGTGCGGCGAATGACATATGTCTTTGCCGCAAGTGTGATCTATCCCTGGCTTATTGTTCGAATCGGTTTTGTTCTTTCCACGATCTTGTATTCTTTTACGCTGATGAAACTGTTTAAGACAAAAACATCAATCAGTCTGTTTATTTCAGCCTCAGTCGCCATCGGTCTTTTTCTCTTTTTGTCAAAGTATTGGAAGCCTTTGTTCCCAGTGGCGCATGGATGGATTATGCTATTGAAATGTTTACGGAAGAAAAATAAACATGGGCAATTTCATTGACGCCATATCTATTTTGTTTCAGTTCGGAAATTTGTTCGTTCTGTTCGGATCGGTCCTGGGAGGGGTTATCATCGGTGCTGCGCCCGGATTGACCTCTACAATGGCCATAGGGCTTTTGGTCCCGTTAACCTTCGGCATGTCGAAATATCCGGCCTTTATTATGCTTCTTGGAATTTATTGCGGTTCCATCTATGGGGGATCGATTACCGCTATTTTGATGAATGTTCCCGGAACTCCGACTTCTGCTGTCACAGCGATCGACGGTTATCCCATGACCATGAAAGGGGAAGGAGGAAAAGCTCTTGGCGTGGCCACCTTGTCTTCCACCCTTGGCGGACTATTGAGCTGCGTGGTGCTTATTTTCCTATCGCTTCAACTTGCCCAGGTGGCGATTATGTTCGGACCTGTAGAATATTTTTCTCTGGGATTGTTCGCAACCGCAGTGGTATTATCCATAGCCTGCAAATCCATATTAAAAGGTACTATTGCAACATTTTTCGGTCTTTTACTTTCCACCGTCGGTGTAGACCCGGTGGCGATGTATCCGCGCTTTACTTTCGGCATTCAGGAAATTCTCATCGGCATCCCTGCGGTGCCTGCGATTATCGGAATGTTCTGCGTTTCTGAAGCCTTCCGCATGGCAGAGCAAACCGAAATGGTTGCAGACGTTAAAAAAGGAGTCTCTGGGATTTTAGTTGCCTACCGACAATTACCCAAGCTTTGGACATGCATTTTAAAATCCGGGCTGATTGGTAGTTTTATAGGTACTTTACCGGGGACCGGTGCTCTGGTGGCTTCGTTTCTGTCTTATGGAGAAGCCAAGAGGGTATCCAAAAATCCGGAACAATTCGGAAAAGGTGCTGTGGAAGGAGTCTGCGCAAGCGAAGCGGCCAACAATGCGGTCACCGGTGGAACCTTGGTGCCTTTGTTGACCCTCGGCATTCCCGGGGACACCAATACATTGATGCTGCTGGGGCCATGTTGATTCACGGATTAATCCCCGGCCCTACCCTTTTCATAGAAAATTCCACGCTGGTCTATCTGATTTTCGGGACTATGATCGCCTGCAATCTTTTAATTCTACCAATCGGCCTTTCTTTGTCCCCCTATATCGCAAGGATCTCTCTCATAAAAAAGAAATATCTCATGCCTGCTGTAGGCGTGCTCGCCATAACCGGGGCTTCCATTGGATACGGCCACATTTATTATTTCTGGATCTCGATTTATTTTCGGTTTTCTCGGCTATATCTGTCAAAAGGAGGATTTCCGGTTTTGGCCATCGCTATGGCTCTAATTTAGCCCGATTATGGAAAGTTAATTTACGTTCCGCTTGATGCTTCCTGAAAATTTTGTTTTGATGTTTTTTACCAGGCCCATTTCGCTTATATTAATTATTTCCTCAATTTTTAACCGTTATTTTAAGCGTTATTTGGGAATACAAAAGAGAAAAAAAATCAACTGACCAAGAGTAGAAATAAAAATCATGGTATCATCGATCAATTTTTAAAAAAACTGGATCCGGGAAACTTTTGTTTCAGATGGCTTATTGAGTCGGAAATTGCAAAATTTTGCCGCCCTAAACGCAAATTCGGATGAAAATACAAGAACTACAAAGTATTTGTTCGGGATCATCAATTAGCGGCTGATAAGAGTAAAGGTCCTAAAGTCACAACCCGGAAAGAGCAAAAGAAGACATGTTGTTACATTCGACAACTATTGAAAATAGAGATCAAACAATTGTCTCAATTTAATGAACTTCAAAGCAGTAAATAATCTTCTAATTTAATTTTGGATTGTTAACCCATTAAAAACTTAAACATTTTAAAAATCATAAATTCTGTGAGGTAGCCATGTCCGATGATAAAGTTCATTCAGCTTCAGAAAGGATTCGAGAATCGCATCGTCCCACCCTCATGGGAACCAACTGGATGGTGTCATCCGGTCATCCGCTGGCCAGTCAAGCCGCAGCGAAAATACTCGATAAAGGCGGCAATGCCGTGGATGCTGGGGTGGCTGCAGGAATCTGTATCAGTGTCGTACATACTGACATGGTTAACTTCGCCGGTGTGGCTCCGATTATGATCCATATGGCAGAAACCGACACCATTGTGACCTTGGACGGTCTGGGTTGGTGGCCCAAAAGGCTTCTGTCGATTTTTTTATGAACAAGCATCAGGGAAAGATTCCATCGGGTATTTTAACCGCAGTGGTGCCTGCCGGACCTGCATCGTGGATTGAAGCTTTGAAAAATTACGGGACCTTGAGCTTTGAAGAGGTAACCCGGGATGCGATTTATCTTGCCTCTCATGGATTTCCGATGCATCCATTAATGTCGACCAATATCAAAAACAGCTTGGCAGATTACCAGAGGTGGCCCTCCACTGCCTCGGTGTTCCTTCCTGACGGAAGACCCCCTGAGCCTGGGGATGTGTTTGTACAAAAAGAACTGGCTGCTACATTGGGGAAAATGGTGGAAGCCGAAAAGCAAACAAAATTTATGGGAAGACAAAAAGCACTTTCAGCCGCCCGGGATGAATTTTATCAAGGTTCCATCTCCCGCAGGATTGTGGAGTATCATCAAAAACATGGCGGACTTTTGACACAGGACGACTTTGCTTCATACCGGATTAGAACCGAAACCCCTCCCAGTGTTTCTTATTCGGATTACACCGTCTTCGGGTGCGGCCCTTGGAGCCAAGGTCCGGTGCTTTTGCAGTCTCTGCAAATGATAAAGAATTTCGATTTAAAAGCTTTTACCCCTAACTCATGGGAATATATCCATCTGTTGACTGAAGTGCTGAAACTCGCCTTTGCCGACAGGGAAAAATACATAGGCGATCCGGAATTTGTGCGGGTACCCCTGCAAGGGCTGTTATCCGAACCATACAACAAAAAAAGGATCGAACAGATCGACTGGAATAAAGCCTGCCCGGAAATGCCGGCTCCGGGCGATCCCTGGCCCTGGGAAAAACAAAACCGGGAACCTGGCTCAACCGGCAGCCAAAATCCCCAGCCGAATCCTGCTCCTGGAAAATACGATCATTTGGATACCAGTTATGTAGCCGTAGTGGATCGCTACGGAAATATCTTTTCCGCAGTCCCAAGCGACATTCCTACCAATACACCTATTATACCAGGACTCGGCCTTGCTGTTTCTTCCAGGGGTGTACAATCGAGAGTGGATCCTTACCATCCTGCATCCATCGAACCCGGCAAAAGACCGAGACTAACTCCCAATCCGGTGATGATTTTCCGGAAGGGAAAGCCTTATATGGTCATCGGTACTCCGGGCGGCGATGTGCAGTGTCAGGCTGTCCTTCAGGTACTGCTCAATATCCTTGAATACGGAATCGAACCACAGGAAGCGATTGAAATGCCCCGTTTTTCCACCTTCAGTTTTCCGAACTCCTTTGCGCCTCATTCCTACTTTCCAGGAATGTTAAGGATCGAAAACAGAATACCGGAATCGGTCTTGCAAGAGCTTATCCGAAAAGGACATCGTGTAGATCTGTGGCCCGAGTGGTCCTGGAAAGCTGGCGGAGTCTGTTGTATCTTATTGGATCGAAAAAAAGGGATATTAATGGGAGCGGCTGATCCTCGGAGAGAATCTTATGCCGTTGGATGGTAGCAACCTGGAAGTCACATCAGAACCTATGTCGCAATCAAACAACTTGATCCGTATTTTCCGGTTGCCGCCACTTTTTATCTGCCGCATGCCTTACCGGACAAAGCGTTATCGTCAAACAAGCGCCCATTATCTGACTATTTGGTTGTTTGTCGTCGGCGGATTCCTGGGGGCGATGTTGGTTTTGTGGCAGACCAAAACTACCGAATCGTTTCATAGCGGCTACATTATTGCCGTGGTTGGAAGTTTTTTTGCAGGGTTCTCTTTAAATCTCGTACGCAAACTAAGAACAAACAATGATTTCAGTGCACCGTATTTTTATTTTTGTCTGGTCGGAGCTCCGGTATCCGCTTCAGCATTATTTTTTCTCGGACCCGAGACCATGCCCGATCAAACCAGATGGATTGCTCTGGCCATTGTCTCAGGTTTAGCCTTGAGTGCACAATTGCTAATGAACTACGGTTTGAAGGCTCTCTCAGCCCATTCCAGCGGAGTGATTTTGACCAGTCAGGTTATCATGGCAGGATTTATCGGTATTTTCATTTTTGATGACCCTATAACCAGGCGACTGTTCGCCGGAATGGTATTAATTATTTGCTGCGGGGTCATGCTGACGGTTCCACGAAAACGGCGGAAGGATCAGGCGTGAAACCTGAAATCCTATAGCATCGGAGGTAGGATCATGAAAGATGAAAAATTGATAAAAAAATCATTAGAACTGCACTTTGACGCCTTGGTTGTAGATCAGCACTGCGATATTCAAATGGACATGGTCACTCGAAGAGGACGTCTGGAAAATAAAGTGCTCGAACGGCACCATTTTCCTAAATTTAATCAGGGTGGAATCGATTTTGCCTTGATGTCAACAGTCCCTCATTTCGGATACGAGGCCTATCCTTTTTTTATGAATCCGACCCTTTCTGCCCTGGAACTCATCGACTGTGGATTGATGGATGCAGCGGAAAGTCCGAATAAAGTATCTATCGTTACCACCTCTGCAGAGATCAGGGAAGCGAAAAAAAAAGGTAAAAATCAGCTTTATGCTCGGCATTGAGGGAGCAGAAGCTATAGGAACAAACCTGTCCGTGTTAAGAAATTTTTATCGGTTGGGTGTACGGGTTATGACCATTACCTGGCATAAGCGGAATATGGCAGCAGACGGCTCGGGGGAACCTTCCGGGTCCGGATTGACAAAATTTGGAAAAGAATTGATTCAGGAAATGAACAGGATCAAAATGGTTGTTGATGTTTCCCATATCTCGGAGGCCGGTTTCTGGGATATCATGCAATGCAGTGAAAACCCAGTGATCGCTTCTCACTCCAATGCTAGGAACATCTGCGATCACCCCAGAAATCTGTATGATGACCAGATTATGGCTTTGGCCAAAAAGGCGGTATTGTCGGTATCTGTTTTGTGCGCCTTATGTTCATCCTCAACAGGCAAGCGTAGCTGAAGTCGTGGACCATATCGATCATATCGCCACTTTATCGGGACCGGAAACCATTGCACTGGGCCCGGACTGGATAGACTATGCAGAAGATATGGTGATCGCCTGTATGGATCCTAAAGGATATTTGGCTAAAGGAAGCTCAATTACAAACTTTGCAAAAGGCCTTGAAAATGCCCGAAAACTTCCGAATTTAACAATCGAACTTATGGCCCGGGGATATACCGAAAAGGAAATCAGAGGAATTCTCGGTGAAAATTTTCTCAGGGTTTTAGATGAGATATTGACCACCGACGAGCAAGAAATAAATAGGTGAGAAAGCATGAAGTGTAGTTATGCATAAATATTAGAGATTCAGCTAAAAATTTAAAAGGGTTTTCTTAGCCCGAATAATTCACGAAAAATTAAAAAAATAAAGACAAACTCCTCGGTTTTCTCTGGATGCAATGACAATCTGATTTCTTCCATTCTTGCCCCAAGTGCTTTATGGTATCTCTGGATAATGACGTTGTATCCATACGTCCATACCATGGTGTAGGAATAGATTGGCCAATAGCGGACTGATGAGCCGATCTCCCTTGATCTTGCCGCCTTTACGCCGGACGTCACGTACCTCGTAAACAGGTTTCTGGTGCGCTTATCAGCGGTAGGCTATATTCCCATTTTTTGACGACACCTAAGATTTCGACGTTTCATCGGTCGGTTCACTTTCGTTCAACTTCATTGAGCAGCACCTGACAGGTCTTGGCCTGCCTTTTCCTGATCGCTCGCCACCCCATCCCTTAGCATGGAGCAGCATCAGGTGGCTTGCAGAGTTATCCTGTCATCCTTCATCATGCCGATGAAAATTTCACAGGCATCAGCCACCTTCATGCCCCATTTGCACATGGTTGATCTGGCACCGTAGCAAAAAAACACCCTGGCATCCGTGTCGTCATATTTTGACAGTCTCTCTAAACAACAGGAACAGCTTCAGCTTGAGGCTGGCGGGACAGCTGAAATCATCACCGAGGTGAGCATATATGCTGCTGCGAGGACACTTGAAGAAGAAGGTGCTCTATCTACCACTGATGCCAATGCCATTGCTAATGAGGCTATTGAACGAATATCTGCCAAGTCAGATAAGGTGGGGTACACTGGCAACGGCATTCAATGACATGGTTATCCGTAAGCAACGGCAATAGGAAGAACTCGTATAGATAGCACTTGAACCAAGAAAAACAATAGTGGGGTTTGTTTTTCCAAGTACCCCGTTGTAGAGGTTCTCTCGGAAGGAAAACAAAGAATGTATTATAGATGTATTAAATTTGCCCTAAATAAAAAATCCCGAGGAACTGAATTCTCGGGATATCCTTAAGTATTTAGTTGGCTCCCCAGCACGGACTTGAACCGCGGACCCATTGGTTAACAGCCAATTGCTCTGCCAACTGAGCTACTGGGGAGCATGTCTCAATCAAGACTCGACGTTTATATAGGATCGTCCGGTTCTTGTCAAGGCAAAAAAACAAAAAATTGACAGGCCTTTGGGGAATAGGTAATAATATCCTCAATCATAACCGGAAGCAACCATTGAACCCGTTAACACTGGACAAAACACACCATGATCACTGAACACGGCATTGTCATTCAAGCCACCCCTGCCATGGCCCAGATAAAACCAACCGGGCCGCGGCCTGTGAATCCTGTGCGGCAAAAGACGGCTGCGGCACCCTCACCGGGAAGAGAGATCACCCTCGAAGTCCCAACACCCTGGGCGTTCAGGCAGGCGACACGGTCCTGATCGGCATGCAGACCAAATCCGCATTACAGCTGACCTTTTTAATATATATCGTTCCCATCCTTTGTCTGGTGATCGGGGCACTGACCGGTGACGTCCTGGCACCTTTTTTTCAAATCAATGCATCCTTTTTCTCCATGATTCTGGGATTCTCTTTTTTCGGGCTCGCGTTTTTCATTCTTCATAAAATATCGGCGGGCATGAACCGGAAAACAGAATACAAACCCAGATTGATCCGCAAAACCAAACCCGGCTCAGCACCTGCATGCAAGCCGGCTTCAAAATAATTTTTTTTCTTGCCAACCCAGCTGCAATATACTATATACGCTGCCAGTTGTGGGTTTGTCACACAAACGCTAACCCTTAGACCGGAAGATTGATATATGACATCACAACCACACCTGAGATTTGCGGTCTTGATCACAGCGGTTTTACTGATCACAGGGATCGTCTGCTATGCTGCTTTTTCCCCTCCTTCACCGGCCGAACCTGTTCGCCTGATGTTTCAAAATGATGCCGGCAAAGTCCTGTTCACTCACCAGACGCATACCGAGCGTATTCCCTGGATTGTCTGGACTGCCATCACAACATTGATGATGACGAGACCTACAATTGCAGCGACTGCCATGAAGAAACCGGGGACGACTATATGCCGTCAAGAACAGATTCCCTTCACGAGACATGCATCGGATGTCATGCGGATTACGGTGCAGGACCCATTGATTGCAGTGCATGTCATGTACTCTAAATCCGGACTCCTGCCGCCTTTGACCTGCATCAGTCATGACAACCGCTTTTTGAAACAAGGACGTAACTCATGATTAAACGATCTTTTTTACGCTATCCAACAAACCCAGGCTGACCTGTGCCCTGCTGGAACCCCGATCCTGAAGCGCCCGTGAAAATGGATGTGCCCGCCCTTCTGACACTGCTGCTGCCGGATCCTATTGACAGCACCCGGGCGGCATTGATCAAAAAAGGCGATGTTGTCAAGAAAGGACAGAAACTGCTGCTGTATGAAAACAGCACCGGATATGCGGTATCACCGGTATCCGGCATCATCAAATCCATAGACACCTTTACCGTCGATAACATCAGTGGCCTTCGAACCCGCATCACCATTGAAAAGGATGCCCGCGATACTGAACAGACCGGATATGCGGACATGGCCGAAGACCTGTCCTTTGCGGCCCGCCACCTGACACAGCTGCCGGGAGCCCCACCGTTTGATGGTCTGATCCAACACAACGGGAAGATCAGTACGCTGGTCATCACAGCGGCGGATACCGACCTGTTGACCACCACGTCCCAGTACATCGGAACAGCCCGGGCCACCTTGCTTCAGGAAGGGGCTCAGATCCTCAAACGCATCACCAACCTGTCCAAAATATATCTGCTGATCCCCGGATATCTGCAGGACCGGGTCCGGTTTGACGGAGTCACTGTCATGCCGGCGAGTCTGACTTATCCGGATACCCTGCCGGCCATGGTCATGAAAACCATCTGGACAAAGTTCTGCCTGCCGGCAAAACCCCTGATGAAATGGGGGTCTGTTTTATCCGGGCCGAAGCGGTGGTATCTTTAGCCAGGGCCTATGAAGCCAAAGCACCGGTATTTGAAAAATGTATTACCCTCATTGACAAAACCGGAGCCCGGCACCGGATCGAAGCAGTGATCGGCACCCCGCTGAGCAGCATTTTCAGTCAGCTGGGAATCCAGATTGATGGACAGGACCGCATCATCATCGGCGGTCCTATGCAGGGCTTTGCCACTTTCACCCCCACCATCCGGTGACACCGGATATGGATACCGTGCTGATTCAGGACAAAGGCGACATCATTTCCTTGTCCGATACCAACTGTGTCAACTGCGGCAAGTGTATCCAGGCCTGCCCGGCCGATATTCCCGTCAACCTGCTGGTGCGGTTTTGCAGGCCACCCAGTATGAGACCGCTGCAGATAAATGCGATCTGGAATCCTGCATCGACTGCGGATTATGCGCCTATGTCTGCACTTCACGGATTGCGCTGTCCCAGTATATCCGGCTGGGAAAACATGAACTGAAAAACTCAGAATTGACGCATAAAGGGAGACTGTCCATGAACCACACGAAACTCACTGTTTCCCACGCCCCGTTCTGGCATGACGGAGACAGTCTGTTCAAAAAAAACCTCAATGTTATTATTGCCCTGCTGCCGGCGGCCGTTTTCGGGATTCTTCAATTCGGTGCCCCGGCCCTGGGCGTTCTGGCCCTGTCAATGTCCTTTGCCATTCTCTGGGAAATGATCATCAATCTAATAACCAAGAAACCCCTGACCGTCGGAGACCTGGATTCGGCCTTGATCGGGCTTTTGTTCGGCATGATGCTGCCGGCGGTAATTCCCTGGTGGATCGTGCTGGTGGGCACGTTCGTGGCGGTATTCATGGGTAAGATGATCTTCGGCGGAACCGGTGCCAATCCATTTAATCCGGCATTGCTGGGCATGGCGGTCCTGATGTTGTCATGGAACATGTTTTTTGATTTCAACACCGCCTATGTGAATTATGAATTTGATTTCACCGCCCTGGCCCCGCTGGTGGCCGTGAAATTCCAGGCGCCGGCACCGATCTGTTTCCATTGAGCAACCTGTTCATGGGGCGGGAAGTAGGCGCCATCGGCGCCACCTTCAGCCTAGGTCTCATCATCGGAGGCATTTACCTGATTCTGAAGGGATATATCCGGTGGGAACTGTCGGTTTCCTTCATTGCCGGAATTCTGGCGACGGCATTTCTTTTCTATCTGGCCAATCCGGAGAGCTATGCCAGCCCCTGCTTTCATCTGTTTTCCGGATACACGATGCTGGGCGCCTTTTTTCTGATCACGGAAAGCGCCTCTACTCCGGTCCGGCGGATTCCCATGCTGATTTATGGGTTTCTGGGCGGCTTCATGATCATTTTGATGCGCAATATCGGCATGTACGCAGACGGAACGATTCTGGCCATCCTGCTGGTGAACCTTGTCAATCCCCTGCTGGACAACATCAGACCCACCGCTTTGGGAAAGGATATGAACAATGCGTGAAATGGTTAGTATGATCGTGGTATTGACTGTTTTGACAACCCTATCCGGCGGGCTTCTGGCCGCCATCAAGTCTGGCACGGAAGTCCGGATTGAGGAACAGATTTTAAAATTTCAAAAAGCCCCGGCCATTGAAGACATTTTTCCAGAGGTTTCCAACAATCCCATTGCAGAACGGTTCAACCTGGCCATTGATGACACCACACTCCAGATTTTTCCCGGAAAACTGTCGGACGGTTCCAAGGCAGTGGCTTTTGAAACAAAAGGCAAAGGCGGATACGGCGGAGATGTCGGGCTTATGGTGGGAATCAACATGGAAAACGACACGATCGTCGGCGCCCGTGTGACCACGCATGCTGAAACACCGGGACTGGGAGCCCGGGCCAAGGATGACCTGACCTTTGTTTCCCAGTTTACCGGGAAACCGATCGATGCCAACCTGGCATTAAAAGCCGACAACGGCTCCATTGACGCTATGTCCGGTGCCACCATCACTTCCCGTGCGGTGACCCTGGGCGCTATTCAGGCTCAGAAGTTATACATGCAGCTCAAACCTGAAATTTTAAAACAGATCCAATAGGGTATAGATTAGGAGATAAACACAGATGGCACAATCCTTGGCAAAAGAATTTACTAAGGGACTATGGGCTGAAATACCTCCTTTCAGGCTGGTGCTGGGACTCTGTCCGGTACTGGCAGTAACCAAAACAGTTGAAAACGGTATCGGTATGGGCATGGCAACCACCTTTGTGCTGGTATTCTCCAACCTTCTGGTTTCAATTTTGCGGAATGTGATCCCATCCAAAGTCAGAATCGCCTGCTTCATTGTTATCATTGCCACCTTTGTTACCATTGTGGAACTGGTCATGCAGGCATATACCTACCCCTTGTTTTTAAAGCTGGGGATTTTTATCCCCCTGATCGTGGTCAACTGTATCGTACTGGGCCGGGCTGAGGCTTTTGCTAGCAAAAATAGCCCGCCTCTGGCCATCGCGGATGGCCTTGGCATCGGTATTGGCTTCACTCTTTCCCTGGCGGCCATCGGTGCGGTGAGAGAACTCATTGGGGCCGGCACCATTACCGTCTGGGGAGGGACACCTTTATTTTCCCTGGGAGAAAATTTTCATGCCTTCTCTTTTATGGTGGAAGCCCCAGGTGCTTTTGTCGCACTTGGTCTGATGCTGGCCGGCATGAACTTGATCGGTAATAAATAAGGAGCGTTGTAATGGAATATTTTGAACTCGCCATCAGCTGCATTTTTATCAACAATATCCTGCTGGCTCAGTTCCTCGGCAACTGCCCGTTCCTGGGAACATCCAAAAAAATGGAAACCGCGATCGGCATGTCCATGGCCGTGGTCTTCGTTATGGTCATGGCCGGAATGATCACCTGGTCTGTGGACATGTTCCTTCTAAAAGCCCTGAATGTGGAATACCTGAGAACATTGGCCTTTATTCTGGTCATCGCATCTCTGGTGCAGTTCGTGGAAATGTTTCTGAAAAAAGCATTCCCGGTCTGTACGCCGGACTGGGAATTTTTCTGCCCCTGATCACCACCAACTGTGCGGTCATGGGTGCCTGCCTGTTGAATATCAGCAACGAGTATACTTTTACTAAAGCTTTGATGTCTTCCTTTGCTTATGCTATCGGCTTCGGTCTGGCCCTGATTCTGTTTGCCGGGGTTCGGGAACGCATCAGCTTGGGACGGGTTCCAAAACCGCTGCAGGATACCTCCATCGGACTGATCACCGCCGGTGTTATCGCCCTGACATTCACTTCTTTCAGAGGGATGGTATAGACAGTTCAGGAGGAATCTGTATCAGGAAGTTGAAAACCAGTATCAAATTCCTGCTGGGAGTGTTGTTCTCAGCAGGATTGTTTTTGGGGCATCCGGCGCATGGATATGGCACACCCTTCACACCCCGGCCAACACCGGTGACAAAGAAATCCTTTTTGTCATTGAACCGGGGCAGAGCCTGTCCCAAATCGCTGCCAGTCTCGAATCCAAAAAATTATCTCCCAGGCGATTCTTTTCCAGGCCTATGCCCGGTATCAGAAAGCCGCCACCCGGATCCTGCGGGGGAACACCTGCTGACCCTACCCGCATCCCCGGTCCGGATTCTGGATCAACTGCTCAAAGGCCGGATCAAACTCTACCGGCTGACGGTTCCCGAAGGTCTGAGCATGGAAGAGACCGCATCGGCGGTAGCAAAAACCGGGATGTGCGGTGCGGACCGGTTTCTGACCCTGTGCCGGGATCCGGATTTCATCGAAGAGTTGGCCGTTCCGTCTCATACCCTGGAAGGATTTCTGTTTCCGGACACCTATTTTTCCCGAAACCGTCACCTGCCGCCGGATAATCGAGAAAATGGTGGCCACGTTTTTTTCGGTATATACGCCCCAGTGGCACGAACGGGCCGATGATCTGGGATTCACCCTTCAGCAGGTCGTCACCCTGGCTTCCATGATCGAAAAAGAAGCGGCCGTTCCGTCAGAACGGACAAAGGTCTCATCGGTATTCCACAACCGTCTGATAAAAAGGATGCGTCTGCAAAGTGATCCCACCGTGATCTATGGGGACCCTGAATTTGAGGGCCGGATCCTGACCCGGCACCTTCAGCGAAAAACCGAATACAATACCTACCAGATGCACGGCCTTCCCAAGGGCCCATTGCCAACCCCGGCGCCAAAGCCATTGAGGCGGCCCTGTTCCCGGCTGACACCGATTTTCTGTATTTTGTGTCCAGAAACGACAGAACCCACTATTTTCAAAAACCCTGACGGAACACAACCGGGCCGTCAGACAATACCAGCTGAACCAGTAATGCTGGAACCCCCGAAACGACTGGGTTGTCAACCGGGAGGGCTCAGGGAGACTTCACGTCAATGCACGTCAATGCACATCAATCATCGAACTAATCACTGAACTGGCGAAGATACACAATCACGGCACCGGACCGAGATTTTTTTTTCCGCTCCCAGGAAAATCCCAGTACAATATCCCTGGCCTTCAAATCCAGCAGCAGGTCTTCGATGGTATCCGGCAGCACCGGCCCCGGGTCGGAATGCAGTCCTTTTCCCACAATGATCCGCACGGTGAAATACCCCTGCTGTTGGCATGTTGCCAGAAAAGACCGGGCTTTCATCTGGGCGCCCAAAGCGGTGAATCCATGCAGGTCCAGATCCCTTTCCGGCGGGGGATAGCGTTTGATCCGCTTCTGGTAGGGCACGGGTTTGGGAGGCACGGCTTTTCCCCTGCAGAAGGGCGGGTCAGATAAGACTCCAGAAGTTCACCAAACGCGATTGCATCCGGATCCGGTTCATCGGAGGTTTCGGATCCCCCCCCAGTCATCCCCTTGTCCACCACCGGCAGTCCGTGACGGTTCAACGGCTGGCGGCCAACCTTGAATTCTGCCGGACGGTCTTTGTCGGATTTCTGAGTAAACGCTTTCAACAAGTCCTGATCCGACCCCAGCAGCGGCAGTTTTTTGTTTTTTTTTTCTTTCCCATAT
>LQAG01000161.1_pt1 | contig 27841 bp, 29 predicted proteins | sample 1535801 | NCBI WGS metagenome assembly LQAG01 (sample SAMN04331584, study PRJNA305678) | bioreactor metagenome | isolation source: bioreactor_3 inoculated with Wadden Sea sediment 1st replicate of a... | place: Germany:Bremen | reverse complement strand
GGACAAAGATAAAATTTGTACTCTAAGCCCAACCCCACTGAAATTTGCGACTCCTCTTTAACCAGGGAGCTTTCGGCCACAGGATCCAAAAGCTGCTCAAACATGACGAAATTGACCAAGTTCCAATGCTGATGCAATTGATACGACAGAAAAACGTTAGCCGCAATGGAGTGAAGCCCCTCCTCTCCTTCATACGCAGCACGTGCTGGCGTGGCATCGGATTCACGTACACCATAATAGGTGTCATTAAATCTTTGCCGGCATAGCGGACGGCAATCCCCAGTTGATATGACAACGGCGTTTCGCCAACTGTATCCATATACGACAACCCGGCCTCGGCGATCCAACCCTTGTGGGCGTCACCCACATCGAACAGTGTTGAAAGTTCTAAGTATACATGTTCCGTGAAGGCTAAGCCGATATACGGCCCAACCTCCACCGTATCGTCAATATCGCTCATCCCATCAAGAGTGTCATCATCGTCGTTGTCTCGTCCCTTACGATAACTGCCAAGGAGACCGATATCCATAAATTTAAACGGCTGGTAATTCAAAGCCAAAGCGGTGCCGTCAATGAGGATCATCAACTCTTCACTAAGCGCCAGATAACCGTCGGCATAGAACCCGGGACTGAGTTCATATTCGTCCGATCCGCTATAGGCGGGAGCCATGCTGGCATAGGCGCCGATGCTCAAGGCCCACGGGGCCTCGGCCTCTTGTCCAGCCATGGCCGTATGGGCCCCCAAAAAGAAACCATTATCATTGCCCAAAACAAGTTTGCCCCTAAGCTTCTCACTTCGTTCATCCTTTCGTTTAGTGTTGTTTTTGATCATAAAATGGTCCATTTCCAAACCCTTTCAGCATCAGGCCAATTGTTTCATACACTTGTATGATACATTAGTTCTTTAGTCAAGCAATATTGTCACCCCCAATCTTTGATCCACCCGTATAGGTTTTTTGGTTCATCAGAAAATCGCATACCTCATTCAAAATTCAGTTATGGATATAATTTGAAGCATGAGAAAATTTTTACTTGAAATGAAAGGGTGGACATGATCATTTTCCGATTTTTTTGTGTTAGCCGCACAAAACCGGAGAATAGAACCATGTCCACCAGTTTTATATATCATGCTTTTGGCATTCGTGACTATGTTCATAAAGCCGCCCATTTTATCGGTGGGGAATAATCTTTGATATTTCCCCAAGACCAGAGGCAATCAAATGCCCTGAATGTAATTTCAACTCCGTCATCAAAAAGGGAACAATCGTACGCAATCTCAGAACCATCCCGATTGGCTCCAGGCCAGTGACCATTAGAACGGTCATCCAGAGAGTATGGTGTTCAATGTGTAAATTTGTTCGGCAAATCAAGTTGCCTTTTTCAAAAGAAGGGAAAAGCTATACCCGAGCTTTTGAGAGGTATATTTTGGGGTTATCCAAGTTAATGACTATAAAAGATATTGCCAATCACTTATGCATCAGCTGGGATACAATCAAAGAAATTCAGAAAGCGCATTTAAAGAAACGCTATCGTATCATCCCTCTCAAAAGAATAGACAGGATTGCCATAGATGATATTTCTATCGGAAAAGGTCACCAATATGTGACCATTGTGTTGGATTTGGAATCGGGCTGAATCTACATGTTGGTGATGGAAAAGGTGGTGCTGCTCTAAAACCTTTTTGGAAGAGAGTCAAAAAGTCCAAAGCCAGGATCAAAGCTAACAGCATTGATATGTTGCCAGCATATCTAAGTGCTGTTCTTGAACGTATGCCTGATTCCACAGATGTATTCGGCATTTGATCAGCTTTTAAAGAATAGGGCAAATCAGAGTTGACCATTGTCCCGGCATTTGAAGTTGAATGCCCGATAAAAGGTGTTATTAAGAGTCATAAGGCACAGGCCACGACCGTTAACCGATTCATGCGAAATTCAACAGGAGATCTACCCCCATGGAAAAATCAAAACGCACTCAATATTCTTAAAAATGCATTTTTGATGGAGCGTCAAGGCAAAAGCCTATATGAGACAGCCCGCGACAAAGCGGATGAGGAGGCTGTCAAACATTTTTTGACGACCTGGCAAACGAGGAAGCCCAGCACATGAACCTGTTGGAGGCCCAGTTCAAATCCATCATGCAAAGCGGTAAATTTGCAGCCGGTATGTATGAAACCGACGGGAATGGGCATACCCCGCCGGCCATTCTCACTCAGGATCTGGCAGACAAAATCAACGCCGCCGGGTTTGAAGCAACTGCCATCACTGCAGCGGTCAGTTTGAAGAAAAGCGGTCAAACTTTATGGGAACGGGCTGAAACCACCTCGGATCCGGAGGAAAAAAGCTCTACCAGTGGTTGTCAAACTGGGAACAGACCCATCTGAAAAGCTGCTGACCCTTCAGGAAAATCTGAAACAGCGGATCTGGGAAAACAACAGTTTCTGGCCATTTTAGTCGTCTTGCTGTCGACAATCCGGACCGCCGCCAAATGGTCTCCGATGGCATAAGGATACTGCGGAAAGCTTGCTCGATATGCTGGGCCAGCTCATCGGCGAAGACATCGACCTGGCCTGGCAGCCAAGTTTCCGTCTGTGGCCGGTGAAAATGAAACGGTTCCGGACCGAACAGATCCTTGCCAATCTGTGTATCAATCCCCGGGATGCCATCAACGGCATGGGCAAACTCACCATAAAAACCGGAACAAAGACATTTAAGGATCAGGCTGAAAAAAACCACCGGGATTTAACCCGGCATCCGGGTGCCGGAACCTGAAAAGAATCCATGACCGAAAACTTGCAGCATCTTTTTGTTTTGGGATATCATTACCGCCCAAAACCTGATAATGTGCCAAGGGTACCGGAAAGGGAGGTAATCATACAGCGATTTTGACTTTGTTATGACACAGAAAACATGTTCAATGCGGATAAAATGTATCGACATTCCTGTTTCCCCATATGAAATGACATCCTGGCATGATGACCCCATCTTGTAGATCAAGGGCAACCACAATACAGATTATCCGAGGAGTCGTATGCGGGTATGTGGCTCTCATTTATTTATGACTGCTACTGCCGGTTTACGTTGCACACGACGATAAGACCTCCTCCGAGCGCACGGCTCCTTTTCTGACTGCCAATGAACGTGCCTGGCTGAAGACTCATCCGGAAAACCTCACCCTGTTTTTCAATACTGAATTCCCGCCCATTGAATTCATCTCCGAATCCGGTACCTTCACAGGCATGGGGGCCGATATCATCGCCCGCATCGAATCCCTGCTGGAGATTGATTTTCAAAAAGCCCCATGGATGACTGGAACGAACACCTGATAGCGCTGAAAAACGGAGAATGTGCCATTGCGCCAACCATTGTCCGGACCGATGAACGGGAAACATACGCGTATTTCACCAGGCCTTATGCCACGGTGCCGGTGGTGATTATCACACCCCGGACCACATCGGCACAAATCTCCCTAAAGGATCTGAAGGGCCGGCGCGTGGGGGTGGTTTCCGGATATGCTACCGAAACATACCTTCGTGATAAAAGAGAGCACCACCATTTTGAGATAGTCACGGTTGCCAATGTGTCCGAAGGTTTGCGGCTTGCTGCGTTTGGTCAGATTGATGTATTTGTGGAAAACCTGGCCGTGGCAGCCTATTATATTGAACAGGAAGGCATTCCCAATCTGCGGGTCGCAGGCACGACCGATTATGAGTTTGCATGGTGTATCGGCGTCAGCCGAAAATATCCGTTGCTGTTCAATGCCGTCAGCAAGGCGCTGGAAGAGATTCCGGCGGATGAATTGACCGCCATTCGGAAAAATGGATTGCCATGGACGTCGAACTCAAAATGGACCCGGCAACCCGGCGCAATCTGATCCTGACAGGGTTGATCAGCCTTCTGCTGCTCACCGGGCTGACCGGTGTCATCCTCTTTCTCAAAAGCCGTCTGAATCAGAATATTGCCGGGTTAAAAGAAAGTGAAGAAAAATTCCGCTTGCTTTTCGACAATGCGATGGAAGGTATTTTCCAGACCACACCGGACGGCCGGTTTCTGTCCGCCAATCCGTCACTGGCCAGAATTCTGGGATTCAATTTTACGGAAGAACTGATGGACCATTTCCTGGATATCGGAAAACAACATTACCTGAATTCTGAAGATCGTGAGACCTTCCGGCAGACGATGGAGGCCAAAGGAGAAATCAGTGATTTTGAAGTGCAACTGCAAAAACGGGACGGTTCCCCTATATGGGCCAGTATCAAGGCCAGAGCGGTCAGGGATGAGAAAGGCGGGATTCACCATTTCGAGGGACTTCTTGAAGACATCACCCAGCGCAAACATGCGGAAAAGGCGCTCCGGAAAAGTGAAGAGCGTTACAGGACGATTCTCAATGAGATGTCGGAAGGATATCACGAGGTGGATCTGGCTGGCAACTTTACCTTTTTCAATGAAGCCTTTCTCAACCTTTTCGGGTACAGCAGTGAAGAAATGCTGGGCATGAATTTCAGCCGGTATGCTGCCGATGAATCGGTTGCACAAGACATTTTCCGCATCTATAACCAGACCTATCGGACAGGGGTACCGATACAAAACGGTGAATGGGACATCCTCAGAAAAGACGGTGAAAGAAGGACCCTGTCATTTTACGCTTCCCTGGTCAGGAACTCAAAAGGCGATCCATTCGGCTTTCGGGGCATTGTCCGTGACATCACCCAGCCAGGCAGGCAGAACAGGAAAGGGAAATACTCCAGATTCAGCTGACCCAGGCCCAGAAAATGGAATCCATAGGCAGACTGGCCGGTGGGGTGGCCCATGATTTCAACAACATGCTGGGGGTGATTCTGGGACATGCGGAATTTGCTCTGGTCAAGGCGAAAAGAAACCAGGATGTGCGCACAGACCTCCAGGCGATTCAGACGGCTGGAAAACGATCGGCTGATCTGACCAAACAGTTGCTGGCCTTTGCCAGAAAACAGACCATCTCCCCCAAACAGCTGGATTTGAACGATACCGTGGAAACCCTGCTGAACATGCTGCGCCGGCTTATCGGAGAAGACATCGACCTGGACTGGCAGCCGGCCGCCCAGCTGTGGCCAGTGAAAATGGACCCGTCCCAGATCGACCAGATCCTGGCGAATCTGTGTATCAACGCCAGGGATGCCATTGACGGGGTGGGAAAACTCACCATCGAAACCGGGAAAACATCTTTTGATGAGGGATACTGCCGTGAACATCCGGGATTTATCCCCGGGGATTTTGTGCTGCTGGCGGTCAGCGACAGCGGCTACGGCATGGACAAAGGCACCCTGGCCAAATTATTCGAGCCGTTTTTCACCACCAAGGAGGTGGGCAAAGGCACGGGCCTGGGACTGGCCACCGTCTATGGCATCGTGAAACAGAATAACGGATTTATCAACGTCTATAGTGAATCCGGCCAGGGATCCACTTTTAAAATATACCTGCCGCGCTTTTTCGGCGATTTTGACACTGTCCGAACCGTTTCCAAGAAAAAACTGGCCGCCGGGGGCAGCGAAATTATCCTGCTGGTGGAAGATGAGCCTCCATTCTCGAGATGACCCGGCTGATGCTGGAAAATCGGGGGTATCAGGTGCTGTCCGCAGCCACCCCCTCAGAAGCCGTTAAACAGGCGAACAGTCATTCCGGTCCCATCGATCTGCTGATGACCGATGTGGTCATGCCTGAAATGAACGGCCGGGACCTGGCCGGGCAAATTTCCCTGATTTACCCCGGCATCCGGCTTTTGTTCATGTCCGGCTATACCGCTAACGTCATTGCCCATCAGGGGATGCTAGATGCTGGAGTTGCATTCATCCAAAACCTTTTCAATGGCGGACATGACAGCAAAGGTTCGGGCGATTTTGGACCAATCACCCGATGACACCGGAAGCATTTCATAAACAAAATTGCAAAAATCGTTCAAGCAAAGGAAGCTACCGCATAAAAAAATCCATCGGCAAGCGCATTAAATAAAAACAGAAAAGAGGAACGTCCTATGTCCGCAAAGCAGTCAAGCAGTTTTCTCAGATTTCAACATGGAGGATCGGGTCATGGTGCTTGAAACCTCCACTGCCATGGTTGACGAAGCCGCTGCCGCCCCAAACTGTGCGGTGTTTGCGCAAAAATATCAGCGGGCGGCTTCAACTGTATCTGGGCCGGGTTCGGGCAGTCTCAAAATAGGTCTTGATTCCTTTTTTCCGGATGATCCGATTGATCACCACCCAACTGTTGTAAAAATTTTCATCAAACCGGGTGTTACGGCAGGGGAACTCATCACACTGGTAACAAAAATCAACCCCCATTTCCTGGTGACAGGGCCGTACACCGCAGTTTTTGAAAACCCGGCACTGTTCATTTCGGCAGCCATGGCAGTGTTCTGCCGCAAAATAATCGAGCATTTTTTAAACTCGAATATTTTTAAACACAGGCTCTTCCAGCATGGATTCAAACCGGCTTGCAGAGACCTGGAAATCGCCAGTTTCTCTTTGAGCCGAATGCTCAATTTTCTGATATCCCCGTCAACATGGGCGAAACAGGTTTCACAGCACAGGCCGCATGGGGCGATAACGGTTTTAATGGTGTCGGTTGTCATAGGGCACCTCCTTTTGACTACAGGTTTCTATGTTGTTTTTTTACTTTAGCCATCGCAGGCACAAAACAAAAGTGGTATAAACGACATTTAAAGAGGTGATAACGACAAAAGGAAACATTCAAACCCATGATACATGCCACGATTATAGGCCTTTACAACTCCATGGCAACCACTGTTTTCGGTCCCATGGACATCCTCAACCAGGCCGGACGTCTGTGGAACCGTCTTGCCGGCACACCCCGAACCCCGCTGTTTGACGTGACCCTTGCCTCGGCAGACGGCAACCCCATCCGGTCCATGAACAGGATTGAAATTACTCCCCATTGCAGCATTGAACAGATTTCGCATACCAACCTGATTATCATTGCCTCAGCCACGTATATCGATAAAATCCTTGAACAAAATCCGGAACTACCCGGCTGGATCCGGCAACACTATGATCAGGGGCCCATGTGGCCAGTATCTGCACCGGGGCATCTCCTGGCAGAAACAGGGCTTCTGGACGGCAGATCTGCCACACTTCACTGGGGATTTGCAGACCAGTTCAGAACCCGGTATCCCAACGTACGGCTACAACACGACCGGATCTTCATCGATCACGGCAGGCTCTACTGCTCCGCCGGAGTTACCGCCGGTATGGATCTGTCACTCTATCTGGTGGAAAAATTCTGCGGCAGACAGGCTGCCACACAATCGGCAAAAACCATGATTTTTGCCATGGACCGGGAGAGCCAGGCCCCGTTTACCCGTTTTCCGGGAGCCACCGATCATGCGGATCTTTTGATAGCCCGTGCCCAGCAATGGCTTGAAACAAACATGGCCCGGCAAGTGAACTATGATGAACTGGCACACATCTTCAGGATGAGCCGCAGATCCCTGGAACGGCGGTTCAAGCAGGCCACCGGCATGACCCCTTTGTCGTATCTTCAGAAACTCCGTGTTGAAAAGGCCCGGCAGTATCTGGAGGAGGGCGTTGCCACCTTCAGTGAAATCACCTATGCCGTGGGGTATGAGGATATTCCCTTCTTCCGGAAACTGTTCATCCGCCTAACAGGGCTGAGACCCAAAGAATATCAGAAAAAGTTTGCCGGCTATGCCGTTAATCCCCGGGGCCGCAGTGACTAAAAACGTCCGATCCCTTTCCAATCGTTCCCGAGGCACTCACCCGCGGTGTTCACCCGCGGTGTTCACCCGCGGTGTTCACCCGCTGCGTCCTGAGAAGCACACCGTGGATACGTCATGGGTTGACTGCTTCCAGCCATGGTAGACCATCAGGCCGGTTAGCACGGCTGCGGCGGGGATTTGAATCCAGACCGGCACGATTTCAGCCGCCTGCCCCGCCACGGCGCTGGCGCGGATACCCATCAACTCATATACCGCATCCAGAAAGACTCCCATGGCCAGGGAGGTGACAGCGATCATAGACAGATAGATCACCAGGGTCCGGGTATTGAAAATGGTTCTCACCAGATTGATGGTGGCGGCATTGGTGGCCGGGCCGGCCAGCAGAAACACCAGGGCCGCTCCCGGATTAAGTCCCTTGAGGATCAGGGCGGCGGCAATGGGGGTTGAGGCGGTGGCGCACACATACATGGGGATCCCGGCGGCCAGCATGACCAGCATGGAGACAAAGCGGTGATCATTGGCCCAGACCGTCAGATCTTCCGGGAAAAAAAAGGTGATGACGCCAGCGATGAGAATCCCGACGGCAAAAGGTTTTGAAATATCGCTCACCAGTTCGCCAAAGGCATATTTCATGCCCGTGGCAAACCGGGAGAGAAAAGAAGCAGGTTTTGCGGATACACCGGCACGGGTGTCATTGGCACACCCTCACCCACCGGGTGGTTCGGGATCCATTTTTTCAGCCGGAGGGCTGTCCTTTCCGAAAAATTCTGAGCGATCCCTGTGGACACGGCTGTGATAAACGCGGCCACCGGCCGGATTACCGTCATGATCGGATCCAGCATGGCCCAGGACACGGCCACCGAGTCCACACCGGTTTCAGGCGTGGATATCATGAACGACAAGGCCGCCCCGCTGTTGGCCCCCTGTTTTTTCAAGCCCGTGGCCACCGGTACCACACCGCAGGAACACAACGGTAAAGGAATGCCGAAAAACGCCGCAAGGAATACCGGTTTGATCCTGCCGTTTCCCAGATAGGCCTTTATCTTCTCCGCCTTGAAAAACACATGCAACAGTCCGGCGATAAAAACCCGAACAGCATGTACACGGCCACATCCAGATACAGATGCCACGATGCCTTCAATATATCATATACCATGGTCATTTTCGTCATGTCCTCATCAGCCGTGTGCCACATGATCCAGGCTCATCTGGATCAATGACACCACATGGTCATCGTTGATGGAATAATACATGATTTTCCCTTCTCTTCGGTTCTTCACGATTTTCATGGTCCGCAAAATCCTCAGCTGATGAGACACGGCCGAATCCGACTGGCTGCACAGCACCGCGATGTCACAGACACAGTGTCCCTGGTCAGCAAGGCCAGAACGATTTCAGGCGGGTCGGGTCGCTCAGGGCTTTGAAAATATCCACCATCTGACTGATCTTTTCGTCGGACGGCAACGACTGCTGTGTTTTCTCACTTTTTCTTGATCGATGCATTTAACGCCACAGATATCCATTTAACACCTAAACATATGAACATTTTATCAAATGATAAATCAAAATATTTCTGTTGTCAACCCGGTGTTCCGGAAATTAGAGCGGCCGGAATCTGCCGCATCCACTCCGATCCCAGGAATAAACCGAAGGACCTACGGTGATTTGATTATAGCCTTCATTCTATCGATTTCAGCCTTGAGGGCCACCAAATTCTTTTACCAAGAGGCGCAAAAAGGTCACTGAACAAATGCTTTCTGGTAACCTTCGCGGTTTTATTAAACCGGCAATTAAATAGCCGACTACCTCGTGGTAATATCTCTTGTGATTTAAAGGTGTTTCCTTTTAAAATAGGCCATCTTGATAATTACCAGATTAATGATAAAACAATCAAATCCATGCAGTTTTATGCGACATAAATGATAACCGGTTATATTTATATTCAAATCTGCCGGAAAAAAGATTGTCCTGTCCACCGCCCAAACCCGAGTTGACAGAATGGAACGAAACCTGTATCTAAGCCGTTCAACCTGTCTGAATACATAAGGAAACTGTTTCATGAAACAACGCGTCGCCCACACTCCGGCCCCTCGGATATCCGGTTCGAACTGGTCAGGTGGGCCATATTTTCCATCCTCATTCTCACCTATATCCTGGTGTATTTCCACCGCATGGCTCCGGGAGTGGTTTCGGAATATCTTATGGCGGATTTCGGCATCAGCGGGGCCCGGCTGGGATCCCTGGCTGCCGTATATTTCGCCGTGTATGCGGTCATGCAGATTCCGTCCGGTGTGATCGCCGATACTCTGGCACCGGACATCCATCATCTTCGGGAATCTGGTGGCCGGCACCGGCTCAATTCTGTTCGGTTTGGCGCCGGGCTTTGAAATCGCTCTGGCCGGCCGATTTCTGGTGGGACTCGGCGTATCTGTGGTCTTTATCGCCATCATGAAGAACAACGCCGTGTGGTTCCATGAAAAAGTGTTCGGCATCATGAGCGGCCTGACCCTGTTTTTCGGCAATCTCGGCGGGGTATTGGCGGCCGGCCCCCTGGCACAGGTGTTGACAGTGTTTCAGTGGCGGACGGTGTTTACAGGGATCGGCGCCCTTTCCCTGATACTGGGCCTGGCCGGATTTGTGCTGGTCCGAAACAAACCCCAGGACATGGGGTTTGATCCCCCCAACACTTATGGCGACCACCTGGACATCCACACCCGCCACTGGGTGACCAATCTCAAAAGTGTGGCCATGACTTTGCGGATCTGGCCCGGATTTTGGGTCCAGCTGGGGATGATCGGCAGCAGCTATGCCTTTATGGGACTGTGGGGTGTCCGGTATCTGCAGGATGTCTATCAGTTAAGCCGGGGGGCTTCCGCCAACCTGATGACGGCCCAGCTGCTCAGCTTTGCTTTGGGCGCGCTGTCTGGGGATGATCTCCGACAAATCGGCAGACGAAACCGTTTCTAATCACTGCGGCCGCAGCGTTTCTGCTGGCATGGCCCATGCTGATGTACCTGCCCTGGACCCCCGGGATCAGCGGATATCTTCTGTTTGCCTTTATGGGGTTTGCCGCATCCGGGTTTGTCATCACCTTTGCCGCAGCCAAGGAGATTGTCCATCCCAACTTGTCCGGCATGGGGGTCAGCGTGGTCAACACCGGCTGTTTCGTGGGCACAGCCCTGGCCCAGCCTCTGGTGGGCTACATTGCGGACCTGACCTGGGACGGCACCATGGCGGCCGGAGTCCGGGTTTACAGTGCAGCCGACTACCGGAACGGATTCATCGCCATGATTCTGTTTTCCATTATAGCCCTGGCTGCCACTTTCCAGATCAGAGAAACCTATTGTCGGAACAGCTTTAAAGAATGAAACAAAGTATACTGCACGGATAACCTCAGTCCTATAGCATTTGTGACCCATCCCAAAACACCGGACTTCTGATACAATAATGTCTCAGCCCTGGATGTATCACTGCCGGTTTGACTCGTTTCAACAGGAACTCCTGAAACAGATTGATCATACGATCTTGGTACGGATTTTGTATACATAGTGACATATTGTATCCGATTCCTGGATCTGGGTAAAAGCAGCTTCACGAGACAACAAACAATTGAAATACAACAACAGGAGCACAAAATGAAAAAATTGTTGATTGGGTATACCAGTAGGACCGGCACCACGGAAAAAATGGCGGAATATCTGGCAGAGGGCGCTCGGATGGCGGGTTGTGATGTCACAACATCCAAAATATCCCATTTGAAAAAACCAGAAGATATTTCCGGTTACGCAGGATATCTGTTCGGCAGCCCTACCTACCACAAAGACATGACAGGCGGAATGAAACAGTTTCTTTTTTGGCGGAAAAAGCCGACCTAAACGGAAAAATAGGTGGGGCCTTCGGTTCCCACACCCACAGCGGTGAATCTGCTCCCATGATTTTGAAACCATGGAATATGTTTCAAATGAATGTCACGGAACTGGGACCCTGAATCTCACCGAAGAAATAATGAAAACTGGCGAAGGCTGAAGGCATGTCAGCAGTATGGCCGGGCTCTGGCCGAGAAACTGTAACCGACGGATCTTTGACGGAATCGTTCGATGGCTTCATTTCCCGACTTGATGCACAGGCCCTTTATTTTATGGGTCAAAGAACAATGGAACATTGACATTGATCGAGTCCGTTCTGAGATCAGAATCCCTGGAAGCCGGAACGGGCTATTTCTAGGGGAGTTGTTCAGGACTGTCAAGACCGATTGTTTCTGGTCGAAAAACTGGACAACCGAAAATTTCTAACCCAGGAGAGGATAGCCAGGGCCGTGGAGTATCTGTCACTTCACGGCCTGCCCCAAGCCATCACATACATGAAATCGGTTCAAGGAAACTTCCTGCCGTTTTTCAGTGGCAGCTGTTTTCGATTGTCCCGATTCATTGAAGGAACCCCGTTGCGGCGGCCCGATTATCTGGCATCGGCAGCCATGGGAAAAACACGGCCCGTTTCCTTGAACAGATGGCCGAAGCATCAGCCGGCATGGAGCTGCATCTCTCTTTTCCCCGGTTTTCCATCAAAAAGTATATCCATGACCTGTTCAAAACCATGAAGACTCATGACCGGTCGGTTCACGACCGGTTTCTGCCGGTGCTGAATTTCCTGGAAACTGAATTCATGCCGGCCCATGACCGTCTGCCGCTTTCTTTCTGCCACGGGGATCTGCACCCGCTCAACATCATCTGGGACAACGATGAGATCCAGGCCGTGATCGACTGGGAGTTTGCCGGCATCAAGCCGGATCTCTTTGATGCAGCCAATTATGTGGGGTGTGCCGGCATCGAAACCCCAACGGCCTTGGCATGGACATGGTCATGTCTTTTTGTCACAGCTGCACAAAACAGACGTGATCAAAGACATGGGGTGGCAGTTTTTCCGGAATATGTTCTGGCCCTGCGGTTTGCCTGGCTGTCGGAATGGCTCAGAAAAAAGATCACGAGATGATCGACTTGGAACATGCGTTCATGACCATTCTGACGGACCACATGCCTGACATCAAACAAGCGTTTGGCCGCCTGGTATGACCGGTTAAACCGGCTTGACCGGCACGGGTTCATGCCTGGCCCCAGGCTGTTCAGAACAATAGCCCCGGAAACAATGCAGCCACCGATCACGGTCAGCAGGCTGGGTACCTCATGGATGCCGAAGATGGGCAGATAGACCCAGACAACCCCGCCCACCACCTCGAACAGGGACAGCAGGTTCAGTTCAGCCGCAGGAAAATATCCGGCTCCTATGGAAAACAGGATCAACCCGGACCCCACCAGGGACCCATGCACCATGCTCAGCAGAATGTTTCGCAAAGGCATTGTCATGGCATCGTTTTGAAGCTGCATGATCACAGCGGTGATCACGGCACACAGGATTCCGGCCAGTGCCACCGTGGCAAACTGGGGGGTTTCCTTTCTCATGCGCAGCGAAATTGAAAACGTGGCAAATCCGCAGGCCGAAGCAAATCCGGTGACGATCCCCAGCAGGCTGCCCGCCTCCAGCCCTTCCACCACCATCACGCCGATACCCACAAACGCGATGCCCATGGAAACCCAGGTAATGGGACGAAGGGTTTCCTTAAGAAGGACAATTCCCAGGAACGCCGCAATGAACGGAATAGTGGAGAACAGAAACAAGGTGTTGGCCGCCGTGGTCAGTGTGATGGACCAGATAAAAAAGATGAACGCCCCCACCAGGCCCAGGGCGCCGACAATCCCGGACAGCCCGATTTTCTGAAAATTCTCCACAAACCGGTGCCGGTCCCTGGCCATCAGGTAAACGCACAGGATGGCCGCCACGGTCAAACCCCGGAAAAACAGATACTGCCACCGGTAATCCTGGGGGTCCTTCATGTACCGGATAGTCAGGGCACCGAACGACCACAGCGTTCCTGCGGTCAGCACGGCGGCCAATGCTTTTGAATGACCCATTGCTGCCATTATTTTCCTTTCCATACCCCGCCAGGGGCTGTTTTTCGATAACTCTCAAACACATTCGACAAAACGGACAACAGATATATTAAGCGATCAGTTCCAATCACTCAAGGAAAATTAAGGGTAACCGCCTGACACATTAACGATAAATCTTTCTTTGCCGATACCGCAGGCCGGGTTGCATTCGTTTGAATGCTTCTTAACTTCCGGGTAATGGTTCACCCAGAAAAGGGTGCAAATCTGCCATTTATTTGAAAAGAAATGGGAAAATGAAAGACGTACAAAATCTGCATTTGAAAGTACAGGAGCTATGTGATTGCTTTTCAACCACAGACCCGCTCAAAGAAATGTCGGAAATAAAAACCGGTGAAGACCGTATGGAAGCCGCATTAAAATGGCTGGCGCTGTCAGTGTTGCACGGGGTAAACAACAACGCGAAAAAGGTGAGCATCAAGTTTCCTTAATTATTCCGGACCGCTGCCGCCGCTTCCTGCATCGCTTCACTGAATGTGGGATGGCTGTGAACCATGCGGGCGAGCTGTTTTGATGTCATCCCGGCTTCCATGGCCGCCACACCTTCAGCGATCATTTCCGAAGCACTGGGACCGATCATGTGCACACCCAGGATACGGTCGGATATTTTATGGACAACAAGCTTGACAAATCCGTCCGTCTCCCCGAGACACCGTGCCCCGGCCCGTGCCTGAAAACGGATAGACGCCTGTGAGAAACGGGATGCCCCTGTTTTTTGCCGTTTCCTGGGTCATGCCGGCACCAGCGGCTTGGGGGGAGGTATAAATCACGGAAGGAATCGTGTCGTAATTGACGTCACCTGGCAGGCCGGCCATGCATTCAGCGGCGGCCACGCCTTCAGCCGAGGCCTTGTGGGCCAGCATGGGGCCGGCAATGATATCACCGATGGCATAGATTGACGGCACGCTAGTTCGATAGGCGGCATCCACGATAATCCGGCCGCTTTCCGGGTCTTTTGCCACCCCGAGGTCATCGAGCCCCCAGGCCGTCCAGCCTCGGGCGCCGCCCGACTGATACCAGCAGACGATCAAAAGAAAAGGTTTCAGACGTGTCTTTGCTTTTGACCGATACGTCAACCCGATTGTTTTTGACCGCCGCCTGGGTGACTGTCGTTTTCAGCCGGATATCCATGCCCTGGCCTTTGAGCAGCCGCATCAAGGTCCGTGCCACCTGGCCGTCCGCGCTGCCGGCGGCCTGGGGCAGCATCTCGATTACAGTCACCTGAGACCCGAGCCGCTGCCACACCGATCCCAATTCAAGGCCCACATACCCGGCTCCTACGATGCCCAGGCGCTCCGGCACGGCATCCAGTTCCAGTGCTTCGGTTGACGTGATGATGTATTTGCCGTCAAAATCAATATCGGGCAGACGGTTAGGCTCGCTGCCTGTGGCAAGCAGAATGAACCGGGCCGGCAGAATCTGTTCTCCGTATCCGGTTTTGTTTTCTTCATCCTGGGTAACATGGACCCGGTCAGGCGCTTCCACACGGGCCGTGCCATGGATAATCTCAATTTTGCTTCTTTCCAGAAGATCCCGAAGATTTTGGGTCAGCTCTTCCTTTACCTTGTTTTTCCGCGACATCATGGTTTTCAGGTCCAGCCGGACATCCTTGATATCGATGCCGTGCGCCGCCATTTTGTGCCGGGCCTGATGGTATCGTTCGCTTGAATCCAGCAGGGCTTTGCTCGGGATACATCCCACATTCAGGCAGACCCCGCCCAGGGTTTTCTCCTTTTCAACCAAAGCCGTATCAAATCCCAGTTGCGCGGCGCGGAGGGCTGCGGAATAACCGCCCGGCCCCGAACCGATGATCACCACATCATAGGCATTTTTCTGACTCATTTTTATACCTCCAACAGCATACGTTCCGGATTTTCAACACAGGCTTTGATCTGTTTGAGACAGGTGACGGCTTCCCTGCCGTCCACGATGCGGTGATCATAGCTTAAGGCCACGTACATCATCGGCCGGATCACCACTTCATCATCCACCACCACGGGCCGTTTTTCAATTTTGTGCATACCCAGGATCCCGCTCTGGGGCGAGTTGAGAATCGGGGTGCTGAGAAGGGATCCGTAGATCCCGCCGTTGCTGACAGTAAAGGTTCCGCCTTCAAGATCCGCCAGTTCCAGGCGGTTGGTCTTTATTTTGTTCACAAATCCGACAATGGCCTTTTCAATGCCGGCGAAATCCAGCCGGTCCGCATGGCGGATGACCGGCACGACCAGGCCTTTGCCAGATCCGATGGCCACCCCCACATGGTAGTAATGATGATAAACGATATCGTTGCCGTCCACAAAGGCATTGACCTGTGGACACTGTTTCAATGCCTCAATACAGGCTTTAATAAAAAAGGACATATATCCCAGCGACACCTGGTGCTTTTCCTTGAACGGCTCCTTGTATGCCTGGCGCAGGGCCATGGCCCGGCTCATGTCGATTTCATTGAATGTGGTCAGCATGGCCGTGTTTTGCCGGGCTTTGAGCAGGTGGGCCGCAATTTTACGGCGGATCGGCGTCATGGGTTCCCGGGTCACGCGTTCATCCGGAACGGTTATATCCGAATCCGTTTTATCGGTTTCCGCTTTGTCTGGTTCGGTTTTCACCGGCTCAGGCGCATCCGGCTCTGCCCTGTCGTCCGGTGCAAAGGCATCCGGTTCATCACCCCGGTCTCCGGAAGATTCCAGAAAGAGCAGGACATCTCCTTTAGTGATTCTGCCCAGGTCCGCTGGGTGTGACATCAGACAGATCAACCTGTTTTCCTCTGCCAGGCGCCGGGCAGACGGGGATACGTTGTCCTCCGGAGTTACGGCATCCTGCCGCTTTTCCGCTTCATTATCCTCTTTTTCTTTTTCCGGAATGTCTTTCTTTTCGGGTTCGCTTTGTTTCGCCCGGCCCGCGGATTCCATTTTTCCGGAAGTCCGGGAACCCTGTTGGGTGGTTTGTCCGGGTTGCTTTTCCCTTGCCGTGCCGGATGGGTGTTTCCGGCTCTCTCCGCTGGTCTCAATCACCGCCACCACCGCACCGATGGACACGGTTTCTCCTTCCTTGACCTTGATTTTAAGTATTCCACCGGTGTCCGCCGCCACCTCCAGGGTGACTTTATCGGTTTCAATGACAAACAGAGGCTCATCCGTTTGAACGGTGTCCCCGTCATTTTTCAACCACTGGATCAGAAGGGCCTCTGTGACGGATTCGCCAACACTTGGAACTTTTACGTCATCTGCCATGATCACTCCTTAAAAATGCTGTAAGATGCCGCCGGACTCTACACAGACCGGATCAAAGCGTTAATGCCTCTTTGACAATCGCTGCCTGCTCCTGTTTATAAACCCCTGAGAAGCCAGTGGCCGGGGAGGCCTGTGCCGGTCTGGTAACGCATTGCACCTCTTTGCCCACCAATTTTTCCAGCCGGGGCCGGATGAACTCGGCCCCTCCCATGTTGGCGGGTTCTTCCTGCACCCAGTACCACTGCCGGGCATCCTTGTACCGGAAAATCACTTGTTCCAGCGATTGCTTTGGAAACGGATAGATCTGTTCCATCCGGAGGATGGCCACCTTGTCCCGGGCCGATTCAGGCCGCTTCTGCAAAAGTTCATAAAATATTTTTCCGCTGCACAACACCACGCGCTCGGGTTTTTTGACCTTTTCAGGATCATCCAGGATTTCGTTGAAACCGCCCGATGTGAAATCCTCTATATCTGACACCGCCATGGGATTCCGCAGCAGGCTTTTGGGGGTCAGGATAACCAGGGGTTTCCGGAATGACCGGACCATCTGGCGCCGCAACAGGTGGAAATACTGGGCCGGAGTGGTGGGGTTGCAGATCTGGAGATTGTCATCGGCGCACAACTGGAGGAAGCGTTCCGGCCGGGCGCTGGAATGGCTCCGGCCCCAGGCCCTCGTATCCGTGGGGCAGCAGCAGAACCAGGCCGCACTGGCGCCGCCATTTGGCTTCACCGGCAGCAATGTACAGATCAATCACGGCCTGGGCATTGTTTGCAAAATCCCCGAACTGGGCTTCCCACAAGGTCAGCGTGCCGGGCCTTGCCACGGCATACCCGTATTCAAACCCCAGAACACCGGCTTCAGACAGGAAGCTGTCATAGACCCTGTATGCCGACTGGTTCTTGGCTATATGGTTCAACGGCACCCACAGATCACCGGTTTGAATGTCCCGGATCACGCTGTGCCGCTGGGAAAAGGTGCCGCGGCCGCTGTCCTGTCCGCTCAAGCGGATGGGAACACCTGGGACAGAAGGGAGGCGAATGCCAGAGCTTCCGCCGTGCCCCAGTCAATGTCTTTGCCCTTTAATACCGCATCCAGCCGTTTAGCCAGAACCCGTGCCAGTTTGTCATAGATGGCAAACCCCTCGGGCACGTCATACAGTGTTTGGGCATAGGCCGTCAATTTTGATTTTTTTACAGCGGTATCTGCCTTTTCATGAGAATAGCTGTTTGAAATGCTGTCCCATTCCGGATAAAACCGGGGTTCTGGAAACGTACATGTGTCCTCCCGGGCCGAATCAAACGCGGTTTCCATGTCCTTTTTTGCCGAGGCTGCCATCTCCTCCGGTTTTTCCGGAGAGATAAATTTCTTTTCGATCAGCCGGTCCGCATATGCCTGGTCCAGCGGTACCCGGGAGCGGATGCGCTCATACATCTGCGGCTGGGTAAAATAAGGTTCATCCCCTTCATTATGGCCGAATCTGCGGTAACAGACCACATCGATCACCACATCCTTGTGAAACCGCTTCCGGTAGGCCGCTGCCAGGTGCACCACGTGAAGGGCCGCTTCCGGGTCTTCACCGTGAACGTGGAAAACCGGGACCATGAGCATCTTGGCCACATCCGTGGAATATCGGCTGGAGCGGGCATTTTCAGACGTCGTGGTATACCCGATCTGGTTGTTGACGATCACGTGAATGGTCCCGCCGGTATGAAATCCAGAAAGCTGCGACATATTCAGGGTTTCCGCCACAATGCCCTGGCCGGCGAACGCGGCATCGCCGTGGAGCAGAAGGGGCAGAATCTGGTCAATGCCTTCGGAACCGGCCGTTTCCTGCCTGGCCCTGGCAAACCCCTGGACCACCGGATCCACGGATTCCAGGTGGCTGGGATTGTCCAGAAGGCACACTCGCAAAGGTTTCCCACCGGCGGTCTCGATATCCGCCAGATATCCGTTATGGTATTTCACATCCCCGGAACCGATGAGGTCCGCAGGATCATAACAGCTCTCAAACGCCCTGAATATATCTTCATAAGGCCTTTGGAGCACCTGGGTTTGAACGCTCAGTCGTCCCCGGTGGGTCATACCCATGATGATTTCTTTGCACCCATACTCCGACACCCGGTTGAAAAGCGCATCAAGCATGGGAACGATCACCTCTGCGCCTTCCACGGAAACCGGGTCTGGCCCGGATATTTGCTGTTCAGAAACCGCTCGAACATCCCGGTTCGGACCAGTTTTTCCAGCACCACTATTTTTTCTTTGTCACTAAGTGCGGGACTGTTTTTGACCGGCTCCATTTTATCCTGGAGCCACCGCTTTTCTTCTGGATCCTGCAGGTGCATGTATTCCACGCCGATGGAACGGCAATAGGTTTCCTTAAGATGGCTGAGAATATCCCTGAACCGGGCCCGGCCCGAGTCGGAAAACCGGCGGGTGTAAAAAAACGTATCCAGCTGGTCCGGTGACAGGCCGAATGCTTCAAGATTCAGCAATGGATGGCCCGTGGGACAGGAAGAAAGCGGGTCCATGCACGCCATGAGATGGCCCAGGTCCCGGTACCGGTGAATCAGTGATTCCACCCGGGACTGCTGGAGGGCCACGTGCGGGGTGACGGCGGTATCGTCTCCTTCCGTCCCTTTGTTTCCGATATCAAATCCCTTAAAGAAAAACTGCCAGTCCCGGGGAACGGCGTCTGGATCGTCTTTCCATTCTTTATACTGGGCCTCGATAAATTGTGCATTCCACATGTCGGTTGTTGCCATGTTTGACGTTCCTTTCAGGAAAAACTTTGGTCGTGCAACAGTCATGTCATTTATTTTACTCTTATACGAAAAACTTCTGTTGAAATAAAGACACTTTTTTTGTGCCGGGCAGACACTCTTTTTTCAAGAGGACCATTCAGATGCTTCCTTTGGTGCCAGAACGACCAGCGCATCCACAGCCACGGGGGTCTTTTTGTCTATGATCAAAGGATTGATGTCGATTTCCTGAATTCCCGGATGCGCGCATGCCAGATCCCCGAGAATGACAAGGATACGTCCCAGAACATTTTTGTCCACCGGAGAATATCCCCGATACCCGTCCAGAAGGACCCGGCACTTAAGCCGGCCAATCATGGCCAGGGAATCCGCCAGAGTCAGCGGCGCCACGCCGAACACCGTGTCATTGAGTGCTTCGGCAAACACACCTCCCAGCCCGCACATAACACAAGGGCCCAGCCGGGGATCGCGGACAACCCCTGCTACCAGCTCTATTTTTCCCGGAACCTGTTTCTGAATCAGGATACGGCCGGAGCCCGGCATGGTCTGTTGAAGTGTGGCCACCGCAGTTTTAAGATCCTGGTCAGATGCAATGCCCAGGTGCACCAGGCTGGATTCGGTCTTGTGTGATACGCCGGGCACCATCCCTTTGGCCACCAGAGGAAATCCGAAACCGACTGCCGCCTGACGCGCTTCCTCAAGACAGCCCACTTGTTTTCCGGCACCACCGGAATACCGCAGGCGCTCAGCATCTGTTTGGATTCAAATTCGTCCAGAACGCCAGTTTGGATGTCAGGACCCCAGGCGGGGATCCTGTCTTAACCGTCGAATCCGGTCTTCACCCTCTGTCCCCAGATCTGTTTCGATCTCCGGGCAAAGGCGGTTCAGCAGCACACCCATGCACTCCACAGCCCGGATCACTTCCCGGAATACCGGCACTCCCAGCGACCGGGCCGATGCTTGAAACGCGTACACCCCGGTCCTGGTCCCCGGATATCCAGCAGAACAGCGGTTTCCCCGCTTTTTGGGCTGTGTCAGCCATTTTTTTCAGATCAACCTCCAGGCTGAATCCACCGGCAAAACAGTGAACAAACACCGCATCCACAGCAGAATCGGCACACACCGCCGCCATGGCGGTATCATAGGTTTTTTCAGACCCGTTCAATATGATCCCGGGCCACATGTCCACGGGATTGGCCGGCGGCATCCACTCTGGAAAAACCGTTTGAAGCGTTTCCAGGGTTGCGCCGCTGAATTGAGACAATGCCAGGCCGTGCCGGTCCATGAGATCGGCTGACACGATCCCGGCGGCCCCGGTGTAGGTGAGCACAGCCACACTGTTTCTGCCCCGGTTTGGCGGGCTGGGATACCTGCCAAGGGTCCGACAGAAGTCGGCCAGTTGATAGAACCCGTCCGCCGTCACAACACCGGCCTGAGCCATAGCACCGGCAACCAGGGCCCCGCCTGCAGACAGGCTAGCGGTGTGACTCTGAGCTGCTGCCGCACCGCCAGCAGTTTCCCGCCGGTGAGGATCACCACTGGTTTGGGGGTACTGCGGCACAAGGCCATAAACCGCCGGCAGTCAGTCAGCGATTCCAGATACAGCCCGATGGCGGCCGTGTCCGGATCATGGATCAGCCATTCCAGCAGATCGTTTTCATCCACATCCATTTTGTTGCCGATGGAACAGACCTTGGCGATCCCCATGGTTCCGTGAGACATGAGATCGATAAGAAACGCACCGGCCAGCATGCCGCTCTGGGCGATTAAGGACACATTGCCGGATGATAGGCCGGTATCCCAGATGGCCGGGGTGACTGTGGAAAACAGGTACCGCCGGTGCGCATCCACCAGCCCCATGCAGTTGGGTCCCCACAGCCGGATGCCGGTTTTTCGGCGATCGCCGGATCTGCTGCTGCAAGGTCTTTCCTGCGTCACCGGTTTCCGCAAACCCGGCGGACTGGATCATGACGCCTGGAATGTGTCTTTGGGCACAGTCTTTAATCACCTGTGCCACCATGTGTGCCGCCACAAACACGATGGCCAGATCCACAGGATCGGGCACCTGCACGACTGACGGATAACAGGTAAACCCTTCGATCTCTTTGTACCGGGGATTGACCGGGTACACCCGGCCTGAGTATCCGGTTTTCAGATTCGACACAATGATGTTCCCGCCCTTTTGTGGACTGGGTGTTGCCCCGATCACCGCAATGCCTTTAGGCCTGAAAAAAAACTCCATGAAAGATGCTCCTGTGATTGCCTGACCAGATCCGTTCAATCTGAACATGTATCCAAAAAATCAGTATCGCCTTTTTCTCCAAAAGATTCAAATCCGTTTTCCAAATTTTTTTCAGGCCCGCATTCCATCAACCCGGCTTTAAAGGCCGGATATTGCCGAAACGCCCTTGAAAACCTTTCAGGACCGTCTTGACAGAACCGGGATAATAGATAGAATATAGTCCACTCACGCCCTGATCCGGAGAGGTGGCCGAGCGGCTGAAGGCCCTGCTCTCGAAAAGCAGTATCCCGGTAAAACCGGGATCGTGGGTTCGAATCCCACCCTCTCCGCCATTATATCTATGAATTCAAATAGTTGAACAAAACGCTTCGCGGAGAACAGCCAACCCTAACCGCATAATTACCCATTATATTTGATTTTTGTTGTTCCATCATCTCCTGAATATCAACCCTAAATTTTCAGGAGGTCAAAATGAGTGAAGGTCGGCCCCCATACCCCGGTGGACATGGATACACATACGATCCGAATCAATGTCCTTCACTTAAAGAAGCAGGGCTTCATTGGGTCGAAGTTATCAAATAGGCTTTGTTCTGTAGCGTGGTCGCACTGTCCAGTAGAAGACGGATTTCATCAAGGCTTAACACTGACGGAAGCCATTTTTTCCTTTTGGCATGCACCATGGAAAGGGTATGCCAGCCACGTTTAAGTACATTAACAAAAAAGAACTTGATACCGCTGTAGCAGATGCGTAAAGTGGCAGCAGACCAGTTTTTTTTCGGTGCAGGAAATAATCCTGCAATTGTTCCTCTGACAGTTTGTCAGGGGTTTGACCATAAAACCCAACAAGCTGACGCACGGATCTTGTGTGGCATTCACAGGTTCGTTCACTCATTCCTGCAAGTTGCAGGGCACGCATGGATTGATTGTAATAATCTTTCATCATAATCTCCTTTAAAATGGTTTTTGGTTGACCCTGGAAATTATGAGTGAATCCTATCTTATTTTGCAACTTGCGGGATGTTATTAAATTAAAGCATTCTGCCGCGTAGTGGCTTTCTTGAACCAATCGTTGCACCGGACTCGCTGAAGCTCGCCGGTGCACTCTACGGTGGCAGAACAGGAGTTCAGGAATGAAGAAGATCGTTGCAATCTGTGTTGCTATGCTTTTGTTAGTTGGTTGTGCATCAAACAACAAGAACAGATCCCTCTATTCAGAGGATGAATCGGTTCTCGCTGCAACTCAAAAAGTTGAAGAGTACTCAAGCACAACTGTATCGCCTCGCCTTAACGACAAGCAAGCCCAAGATGTTTTGGAACAGCTTCTCCTTGTGTCGAAAATCCTACTAGACCCGAATGACGGAGTCGCGATCAACAAGATGGATCCAAGCAAGTTTATGGTTTACAACATGTTGAGCAAATGAAACTTGGCTTTGTGTCGACGATTGGTCTTTCACATCTACAAAAGAAAACACTTCGGAGGTGGCATCAGAAGTATATGCAGGACAACCGGCAGACGTATTCTTCGCCCCTTCAGCAGACGAAATCATCGGTACTCGAGCAGCCTTTGGGTGCACACACTATGCGCGAGCATTCATGGCGGTGGTCAAGGCATTGGGCCTCATCGATAGGCCGGAGGATCTTCGTTATGTCATTTCATCGAAGGCAGACGACTACAACCTCGCGCTGGAAAACAAGACGTCCATAGGAATATCAACGGACACCAATTTGTCATTGTCAAAATCGATGATCGTTGGACTGCAATCAACACATCCAAGGGAGTGAGCGTGCCACTGCCTGCAGAATTTGATCCAGAGGCCATTGTTCCACCTCACAACACTCCAATAAGATTTCAAGCCTATCCAAATGTTGTTTTTCTGTTTAGAAAAATTGGGAGTAATTGGGATGATGATTGTGGAGACGATTCACTTTCAGCTCTCATGAATATTTCGCGGTCCGGTGCCCCTGACAATTCCGATTTTTATGGGAGACCTTTGAATTTGAAGATCAAGATATCCTCCAGAGTGACACAAATGAACAACATCTGGCTGCCAAGCGGGTCCGCATAGGGCGGTTCATTAAATTTACTGGGCCGTGACCGGGTAATGAATTTTCACCCACTGTTCTTTGACAGATATCAGTCCTTGCTCAGACAGCCAATAATTAGTCATACAAATCTGAGCGTCTCTGCGGCCACAACTCGGGGAAACTGTCTGGAAATTGATCAACAGTTACACCGTCGATTCCAGGAGCTCTTTTATTGGACCGCATCTGTTTCCAGGCATGGCGGAAATTTTCCGTAGATAAGGATACTATCCAGTAGATGATCATTTGAAATGGTTCTTTCATGACGTACCTGTTTACTACTCCCCGGTCGAAATCTCTGTATAAACAAAGCTCATGGACTCCTCCTTTTCATTCTAATATTCAGTCCTTCACCCTGTCCGGGATATTATTAAACCGGCAATTAAATAGCCAATTACCTCGTGGCAATATCTCCTATGATTTAAAGGTCTTTCCTTTTAAAATAGGCCATGTAGATAAATTGCCAGATTAATAATATGCGTTGGCAAGATGAAGAGCTTGAGCTGTCATCCAAAGACTTGGAAGAGTTCCGGAGTTTGTGCCAACCAGATTCACCAGGTTTCATTCTGAATCTTTCAGACTATTATGCATTTTCACACACACACTATTCTGGGGCAAAATTGTCGCATAAAAATCTCTGATAATGAGAGTTCATGTTTGAAAACCTTTATAAACAGGCTGCAAACGCACTTCCAAAACAATTTCAAGAACTGGGTGAACTGATATCCACTGATTGAAGCCTTATCAGTGCCGTTCTTCAATGTACTGGGTTGATTACAGGAAAGGGTCCAAAAAAGCAAAGGCACACCGTGGCGTTAACATCAACCGTAGCATCCCCAGCAATTTTTTTTTGATCAATGGTAACGGTGGAGAACGTCCCTTTGTAAGCAAGATTCTCTCAAAAGGCCAAACGTGTGTTATGGACAGAGGATTTCAATCTCATCATGATTTTGATCTGCTTCAGGAAGAGGACAAACATTTTGTCTATCGTATCAAAGCCAAAACAGCGAGAACCGTTCTTCAAGAAAATGCAGTGGAGGCTGGAAGTCACATTTTCTATGATGTCGTGGTTCTTCTCGGGACTCCCGGCCGAAATCAGACTGCCAGTCGGTCCGACGTTGTTGGATACCAGATAGCCGAGGTCAAGTACTACGTGGTTACTGATAGACATTACCTGACAGCAGAACAGATAGCCACTGTGTACAAGCTCAGATGGACGATAGAGTCATTTTTCAAATGGTGGAAAAAACATTTGAAGATTTATCACCTGATTGCCAGAAGCAAGTATGGCCTCCTGTTTCAAATGTTAGACGGCTTGATAACCTACCTGCTGATGGCAATCTATTGTCGTGAACAATTCAATGGCCAGGATGAAATCGACAAAATCGAGAACCAGCTTTTCAAAGAACAATACAAGCTGTCACTCGCAAAAAGCTAACCGGACATTACTGTCCGTAAGTTGAGATATGACCCAAAAATCGACGTCTCAAATAATACTCCACAAATATGGACATCTCGACATACACCATAGAAACACTGCACCCCATTTCGGCATCATTGGAAGTCGCAGATTGAGGCCTCCAATAAAGCAGCCGTTCAAAATCAATTGAACGGCTGCTTTATTTTAAAGGAGTTGGCGCTTATTTGAAAATTTTCTCAGGTTTGGTCGGATCTCCGGTGGCGTTTGGAAAATCTTTGACAATGTGGGCCTTTTCATTGGTTTCAATTAAATGATTGGCTTCTTTCATAAAAATTGGTGAACTGGAATTTACATTCATAAAAACCATGCCACCACGCATAGTCCGGGGCCATCATCATAGCGCCCATCCGGGCTCTGCGCCCTTCATGGTGCCAGAGTTCATAAAACTCAAGCTCCAGCTGTTCATCAAAAAATTTCGTCTTGTCCAGCAAATTCTTGGCGTAAAGTTCATCCAGTTTTGCCTTGGCCGGCTTAAAGTAGACGTCATTGTACTCTTCGACGGCTTTGTCAAACCCGTCATAAAAATCATTGATCCAGGAATCACCATGGCAGGAACGGCAGACGTTTTTCATTTTCTCACGCTCCGTCTGCCAGTCAGTGCCGGATGGGAACGGTTTAAAATCCTGGGGACGGACCGTCAGCGGGGCCTGGGTTTCCCATGACAGTCTTTCGGTGACATCATGGGTGGTCAGCACTTTCCCTGTGCCGCTCATGTGGCATCCGGCACAGGTGGGGGCCCGGTAGTCCACCCCGGGGGTCCAGGTGCCGCCAGCTGCATCAAAATTATATTCATCCTGATAGGCATGGTAGATGGTGCCGTGTTTGGATTCTTCATAGATTTCGATCTGAGGATGGTCCGGCCCCAGATGACACTGGTCACAGGCCTCGGGCCTGCGGGCCTCCGCCAGCGAGAACCGATGCCGGGTGTGACAGGAAGTACAGGATCCTTTACTGCCGTCCAGATTCAGACGTCCCACACCGGCATTGGGCCAGGTGGCCGGATCGATCTTTCCGTTGTCATCGATTTTGATCACGGTTCCGTGGCAGCTGAAGCAGCCGGTCTTTCGCTCATTGTCCGAGTTCATTCCGTCGTTGAGCCAGGGATCGATTTTCCACATGATTTCAATGGTATTGGCGTGTTTTGATTTACTGTACTGCATGGCCTCATCCGGATGGCACCGGGAGCAGTCTTTGGGCGTGACAATGGATGCAATATCCATTTTGTATTTGTCCTCGCCCCAGGGCAGGTCAGAGCGGCCGTAGTATTTGGCATGATCCTGGGCGATATCCTGGTCTCCGGGTTGAACCAGATGGCAATCGAGGCAGGTGATATTGGCGTTGGCATGCCGGCTTTTCGCCCAGTCAGCAAATACTCCCGGAGTGGTTACCCGGTGGCATTCGATACAGGCCTGGGCTTCGGGCGGCACGCTGCGCTCAATCCGGTATTCCTTCACTTTGGGCGTAATTGGGCTGGGCAGCGGCAATGGCGACAAACTTGTCAACATCAAGGCTGTTGTCAGCAATAACAATGGGAAATAGACCTTTCGTCGATTCATAAGCGTTGCTCCTTTCGTTTAAGTGACCCCTGAAAAAATTGAAGATTTCATCCATTGATCATAACTGTCGCAACCCCTTAGCCTGGTATGGTCCGGCCGGGTTTGACGAAACATGACCCGCCCCTTGTCCGAATGCACCAGGTCATAGTGGCAGTCAACGCATTTTTTTCATACCCGGATCTCGCATACACCACGGACCGGTGTGCCAGCATGGCCCCCCGCCGGGTGGGCATATGCAGCAGATTCCGATGGCATTTCTGACATTCGCGGTTGTTGAATGCCTGGTAAGCAGCCTCCCTGGCACGTTCCCGGTCGTATTCCCCGACCAAAAAATGAGCAGCCACATCTTTCAGGCCGTGATAGCTTTTGGCAAAGAAAAAATTGAACATATCCTGGGGCGCTGGCAGATGACAGTCCATGCAGTCGACGACAACCCCTGAGGCGTTATTGCTGTGTGTAGATGAGCGCCATGCCACCACCGCCGGTTTGATTTCATGGCACGACGCACAGAACTCCGGCGTGGATGTTCTCACCATTGTATAATAAGTCATGCTGAACAAAGGGAAAGCGATAATAATCCCGATACCGATCAAAAACAGCGAAACAACAGATTTTTTCATAAGGCCTCCGGTATAAGATTAAACCCAATCAGCCTTGATTGATGCCTCATTTTTATTAATAGCCCTTAACATCACCGTGTGTCAATAAAAATTTTTTGTATCCATTGCTTTGACAAGGGAGTTTATTGGGGTTATATTTAT